>Ga0247608_10006897_pt1 | contig 11825 bp, 8 predicted proteins | sample 176DNAGHGlowgp2_FD_193490 | JGI IMG/M metagenome (GOLD analysis project Ga0247608, IMG submission 193490) | Sheep rumen microbial communities from Palmerston North, Manawatu-Wanganui, New Zealand - 1766 DNA GHGlow gp2 | ecosystem: Host-associated > Mammals > Digestive system > Stomach > Rumen ... | reverse complement strand
GCATAGAACTCAGCGCGATGGATGGGTGTCAGCAGCACGATCTGCTTCTGGGGATACAGCCGCTTCACGTAGTCGAGCGCCTTGTTGATGCGTCCCCGATAGGTCGAGTCGCTCATCACGGGGTAGCGATGCTTGCGGTCCACCATGTGCTTGGGTTCGTGGATACCCGCCATCACCTGTTCCTCGCGCTCCGTAAACCACTCGCCGACGGGCACACCCGCATTGTAGTCGTTGGTGCCGATGAAGATCATGATGGCATCGATGCTGTCGCCATGCTCCGCCTTCAGCTGATCAGCCTGGCGCGGGATATCATTCCACTGGCGCCCGCTCTTGCCATACACACAGGGCGTTATCTGGAGCCACTCCTGCAGATAGTTCCAGTATTTCAGTGTCGATCCGTTGTTGTTCGGATCCGTAATGGAGTCGCCGAAATAGGCCACCCTTTTCCCTTCCCAGGGATGGTGAATCAGTCGTTGTGCCATAGCAGGCACTATGATTGACAGGAAAATAATAATAGTTAGCAGTCGTCTCATCATCTTTTTTATATAATCAGGTGCAAAGATAAACATTTTTTATCAAACATGAACAAATATCCATTTTTTTTCGTACTTTTGCAGTCGTTTTGCAAAGATGCAGAGCGTTTTTCTAATAAATTACAACATGTACAAACCAACATTCAACATGAAGCGCCCAGTCCTCGTGTTCCATCATTTCGGGAACAAGGGCTACTCGCTGTTTGCCTGTCTGGGGCGTGAAGTGGTGTGCAGCGTCTTGTCTGTAGCCACGCTCACGTTCGCCTCGGCAGAGAGTGTTGCGACAGCCCCTGTTGTCAGCGACTCTACTGCCACCACGACGGCGCGCGAGATGCTGCTGGAGGAAGTCTCGGTGACGGGCTCCAGGGCGCCCCTGACGCGTAGTCAGGCTGCGAGAATGGTAACTGTACTGGAACGTGCCGATATTGCGCAGGCTCCCGTACAAAGTGTTAACGATCTGTTGAAGTACGCCGTAGGCGTCGATGTCCGCCAGCGTGGACCCATTGGTGCACAGACTGACATCAGTATCCGTGGAGGTACTTCCGAACAAATCATCCTCCTGCTCAACGGCATCAACATCTGCGACCCGCAGACAGGCCACAACGCGATGGATCTGCCCGTCGACCTGAGCGAGATTGTCCGCATCGAGGTGCTCGAAGGTCCCGCAGGCCGCATCTATGGCACCTCGTCGCTCGTGGGAGCCATCAACATCGTGACGCGCCCCGCCCAGGAGACCAGCGCCAGCATGACGCTCGAAGGCGGCTCCTTCGGCTATGCCAGCGTCGGCGGCAGGGCAAACCTGCGGCAGATGCGCTGGAACAACCAGATCAGTGCAGGCTATCGTCGCAGCGACGGCTGGAGCCGCACGAGAGAGGGCAGCCTGAATACCGACTTCAGCGGCTCCAGGGCATTCTACCAAGGGCAGTACGAAGACGCCGACATCCGTCTCAACTGGCATCTGGGCATCGCCGATAAAGGTTGGGGCTCGAGCACATTCTACGCCTCGCCGAAATGGCAGGCCGACAATCAGTACGAGCATACCACCAAAGTCTACTCCGCCATTCAGGGTGCCACCAAGCGAGGACGCCTCCACTTCAGTCCCAGCATCTACTGGAACCAGAACCGCGACCGCTATGAAGGCTATCGCAACCAGCCCGATAAGATGAAATACAACTATAACCGCACCGATGTCTACGGCATCAACCTCAACAGCTATTTCGACTGGGGCACCGACGCCTCGCCCATCAAGAACCGCACTGCCTTCGGTGCCGAACTCAGGAACGAGGATCTCGTCAGCAGCAACCTCGGCGAGCCTCTCTCACAGACACACCACATCAAGGGCACCGATCGCGACTATACCCTCGGCGTGAACCGCACCAACATCAGCGGCTATCTGGAGCACAACCTGATACTCCCCCGCTTCACCGTCTCGGCAGGACTCGTCGCCGTCAAGAACACCTGGAGCAACATGAACATCACCGTCTATCCGGGCATCGACCTCAGCTATCGCCCCCATGACAACTGGAACGTCCACGCCTCCTACAACACCTCGCTGCGCATGCCCTCGTTTACCGAGATGTATTATAAGGTACAAGGCTACAGCGCCGATCCCCACCTGAAACCCGAAGAGATGCGCGCCTGGGAGGTGGGTGCAGGCTTCAACAACGGCAAGACCCGCCTGACGCTGACAGGCTGGCTCCACAACGGCCGGAACATGATCGACTGGATCATGGACACCTCAAAGGGCGATGAAGCCGTCTGGCAGAGTGTGAACCACACGAAGGTGAACAGCGTCGGACTGGAGATTGCAGCGGGATGCGACTTCTTCCAGCTGCTGCCCACGCAACGACTGTTGCGCAAGATCGACGTCAGCTACAGCTATATCAATCAAGACAAACAGCAGGAAGCCAGCATCGTATCCCAGTATGCCCTCGAGTATCTGCGCCACAAGCTGGTGGCCGACGTGCAGCTGCAGTTCCTGCCGCAACTCTCGCTCAACATGCACTTTCGCTGGCAGGACCGCGTAGGCTCCTACACCGATTTCGACGGTCAGGTGAACGACTACGCCCCCTATGCCCTGCTCGATGCCCGCCTCACCTATCAGCAGCCGAAATGGAAGATCTATGCCGAGGCCAACAACCTCTTCGACACCCGATACCACGACTACGGCCTCGTAGAAGAGCCCGGGCGCTGGCTGACAGCCGGCATCAGCCTCAGCTTATAGCACTTGGAGGATTTTGTCCCCTTACAATCTGACAAGGGGATATGTCAAGACCACTGCCGCGACGCCCGTGACGGTGACGATATAACTTTTCCTCCATAAAATTTGGAACTTTCAGATATTCTCCCTATATTTGCAAGCGAAACTAAATTTTTTAGCGTATGAAAAAACTACTTTTAATTACCGTATTGACTCTCATGAGCAATCTGTGTCTGTTTGCAAGCTCCGATCTGAAGCTAGTAAAAGGGTCCGTATCCGAACTGAAAGGCTCCAAGGCCACCATCTGCGCCACGTGGGACTATAGCAACAGCACCATCGAGAACAAAGCGATCAACGATTTCCTGAACGAGAAAGGAGATGAATGGAAACGCGACTACCCGAAAGAGATAGCCAAGGCCGAAGAGAATTTCCTCAGCAGATTAAAAGACAAAGCCAGCAAGCATGTGACCCCCGTTGAGGGCGACGATGCCGATTACAAGATTGTCGTAAAGGTCAAGAACTTCAGCTACGGCAGCACTGGCGCCTCAGTATGGGTAGGCTTCGGTGCCGGCGACGCCCGCATGTGGGGCACGTTGGAGATCTATAAGAAAGGCGCCTCCGAGCCCATTGCCGTGATCGACATCGACGGTGCCGGCGGATCCGGCTATGGCAATGAAAAGCGTCGTGTAGAATGCTATCGCGAGATGGCCGAGCTCCTTGCCGACATCCTCAAAAAAGGAAAATAGTCAGAACCCACCTCTAGGCCCCCGCCGCAAAGATTTCTCACTGGGGTCTGCCTCCGCCGTAAACGCCTCTCGCTGGGGTCTGGCACTGACGTAAAGTCGCGAGCGACTTTCTCGTCAGTTCCTGACCCTAGCGAGAGGCCCCGCCGCAAGTGATCCTTAATAAAAAAGGGGCTCGCAGATTGATACTGCGAGCCCCAATTATTCAGAGTATGATCGGGCCGTGTCCCAGGCACGAAGTGGTCGTGATGGCCGTCAAGAAGGCCGTGAGCGCAGCTACTATGACCTTCACTGCTACCTCAATGATGCGTTTCTTCATCTTTGCTCACCTCCCTTCGGTTAAGGATTCTGCGTCTGCTGCTCGAGTATCCAGTCCTCCAGCGGCGTCACCTTCTTAATATACTTCTTCTTGCTCGGATCGCTCTCCTCGGGGGTGAGGTCGATCTTCTCCTCGACGCCATAGGTGCTCAGCGCACACATATCCTTAAAGGTTCGCGAAGTGATGTTGTCATCGCTGACACCCTCAGGACGGAAGCGGATGTGCACGCCCTTCACGTAGGTGTTCGCGTTCCACTTACCCTCCAGCAGAGCTGCCCTGGTGATACCCTCTTTGGTGCTCTCAACGGTAGGCCAGAAGATACCCAAACCGTCGATCTTGATGGGGTTGCCCTGGGCGATGAGCTCGATCATGCAGCTCGCCATCTTGATGAGCACGCCCTCGATGATGTCTCGGCTATACACACACTGGTGCTCGCTCATGTGCTTGGCCAGACCTCGGAGCGTGATGGTCTCCTTCTCTACCGCCTTGGGGTAGTACTTGCCGTAACCGGGGTTGTTGGCGTTGATGTTCTTACGAATGTTGATTAGAAACTGTGGATTTTGTACCATAATTGATTCTCGATTTTTTAATTAAACATAAGCTTTACTTTTCTCTTTGTTCCTCTTCCGAGCCTCCAGCCTGCGCACTGCCGTCATCTCTTCTGAATCACACTGCGAAGGTACGAAAATTATTTGATAGCTCCAAATAAAAATATCGTTCGAAAGTACTTATAACAACTTCATAGTACTTATCAGTACTTATACCAAATATTTTTATCCTTTTATGCCGTTTTCTCGTGAAAAATCAGTATCTTTGCAAAGTCGTTAGAAATCATCAAATCAAGCACAGTTATGCAACAATCAATCAGATCTTTTGGTCGTATGGAGCTCGCACAGCTCTATTTCCCCTGCATCCTGCCGCGTTCAGCCTGGCAGAAGTTCAAATCACTACTCGAGGAAATCCCAGCCCTCAAGCACCTCACAACGCTGCATCGACGCTCGTACCTCCCTGCGGAAGTAAACATTATTTACCAACACTTAGGGCATCCGTAAGATGCCCTATTTTAGGCCTTTTCGGAGCGTTTTTGTTCAGTCGTAATACGAGCGTCCTTCTGTTTACGAGATAAACCTCTTCGTATTACGGTAGAATTTCGTTCAATCAGAGCAGGATTCCCAGACCTTCTCCCAAAAGATTATTATGTAAATATTGTTTATCAAAATCACATAATCACATAATCACTTCTTTGTTATTACTATTCTATCCAAAACACATTCTTATATTTATATTATATATATTATATTATAATATAATATATATAATATAAATTAATACCACTTCTACCACCTAAAATATCGAAAAGCCAAAAAGTGATTAAGTGATTATGTGATTATACATTTCGCCGTAAGGCCGAAGGATAATCGAAGGCAGGTGAGATTCATCCAAACTTAATTACGCGTAGATGTTTCCGTCGTCGTCGATGAGGAGAATCGTGAGACGGGCATTGGGGAGGAGGGGGGCGCAATGGGTCTGGCAATGGCGGATGATGGTCTTGGCGAAGACGGGGAGTTGAGGGGAGGGGATCAGCTGCCAGAGTTCCTTGGCGAGGGTGATGGAGCTGATGTCGAGGGTGATGCCTGACTCGGCGAGCAGCTGGGCGACGAAGGTCTTGTCCATCGTGGCGCGTCGGCTGTGGGTGTCGAGATGGCCTGCGGCGAGTTTGACAGCCTTGCCGAGCATCACGCCGAGGGTGACGTCGATGGTGCTTTGTCGGGCGATGATCTTGAGGGTTTCGCCGATGTAGTTGCCGTATTCCACGAAGGCTTGTTGGGGCAGGTCGGGGTAGAGGGCTTTGACGAAGCGTTCGCTCTTGCCGCCGCTGTTGATGACGATGCGGTCGGTGCCTGAGGCGAGGGCGATGGTGACGCACTTGCGGATGGAGTCGATGAAGGCTTCTTCGGAGAAGGGTTTGACAATGCCGGAGACGCCGATGATGGAGATGCCGCCCTCGATGCCGAGACGGGGGTTGAAGGTGCGGCGGGCAATCTCTGCGCCGTCAGGTACGGAAATCGTCACTTGGAATGAGGCGTTTCCCAGGGCTTGGAGGTTCTGGCGGATCATCTCGCGCGGGGCTTTGTTGATGGCTGGGGAGCCTGGGGGATAGTCGAAGCCTGGGAGGGTGATGGTGCCGACGCCTTCGCCTCCGAGGATCTCCAGGTGATCGGCGGGTGATACCGTGGCGCGGATCTCGATGCCGTTGGTGACGTCGGGGTCGTCGCCTGACTCTTTCCGGCAGGCGGCGTAGCCGGGGCCGTAGGTTACGGGCACGTGAATGGTTTCGCCATTGGGCAGTATCACGGGGACTTCCTTGGGGAGCGAAGTGCTTTGGCGGTGCTGGAGGGTGGCGGCGATGGTGGCGGCTGTGGCACAGGTGCCGGTGGTGAGGCCGCTGTGGAGGGGATAGAAGTCGGGCAGCAGATGCTCTACTGCGCGGCGCAATCCGTAGGGGCCGTTGACGATGCTGTGGCAGGGCAGCGGCTCCGGGCGTTTCAGCACCAGGATGCGCATGCCTCTGGCCTTGGCGGCGGCTACCTTTTCGGGGAATCCGCCTGAAAGTCCGCTCTCCTTGAGCAGGATGGCGTCGGCCTCGATGTCGATGGTGGTACCGTCGTGATAGTAGCACAGCTGGTCGTCGCTGGCGCCCTGCTGTCTGGCCAAGGCGACGGACGATTCGCGGGGCAGGATGCGATAGTAGATCTTCATGCCTGTAGCCTCGAGCGGTTTCAGTCGGGCGATGCTCTGCACGCCTGTTGTGGCGAGGAGCGAAGGGATGTCGCGCGGTATTTGCCGGTAGTCGTCGAGCCATTCCAGGCTGGGGTCTCGCTCAGGATAGATGCGTTCGTAGCGGACGACGGGGATCCGGCAGTCGGCGGCTACGTTGAAGATGGTCTGGTGGAGACGGGCAGCGAAGGGGTGGGCTGCATCGACGATGAGGCGGATGTCGCGGGCACGGCAGAAGGCTTGCATGGCTTCGGCATCGAGCGCTCCGTCGATACGTTGGCCATGTTGCAGGGTGAGGTCTTGCTCGCCCGTCTTCGTGCTGTAGAAATAGGGCGAGCCTGCCTCTTCGAGCACTTCTGCGGCCTTGCGGCCTTCCGTGGTTCCGCCGAATACCAGTATCATGATGCCTTGTTGTCGTCGCCTTGACGGAAGAGGTGGGTGAAGTGCTTGTTGTAGAGCTCGGAGAGTCCCTCGCGGTTGTCGATGGCTTCGCCCACGACGAGCATGGTGGTCAGCGTGAGTTTGTTGTCGTGGACAATCTTGGCCAGATCCTTCAGTTTGCCGCGATAGATCTTCTGGTCGGGCCACGTGAGATGGTAGCAGGCTGCCACGGGGGTATCCTCGGGATATTCCTCGAGGAGTTCGCGCTGCACATCGTCGACGATGGCGGCAGAGAGGAAGATGCACATGGTGCTCTGGCTCTTGGCGAGCAGGTGGAGCTGTTCCTTCTCGGGCATGGGTGTGCGCCCTTCGCCGCGGGTGAGGATGATGGTCTGGGTGCGCTCGGGGATGGTGAACTGGCTCTGCAGTTCGGCGGCAGCAGCGAGGAAGCTGGAGATGCCGGGGGTGATGTGATAGTGCATGCCTTGCTGGTCGAAGAAGGCCATCTGCTCCTGAATGGCTCCGAAGATGCAGGGGTCGCCGGTGTGCAGGCGTACGATGTATTTGCCCTTGTCGTAGAATCTTTTCATCAATTCGCATTGCTCCTCGAGTGCCATATCGGCCGAAGAGCGTACGACGGCGCCAGGCTTGTGGCACTCGGTAAGCGCCTTGGGCACCAGCGAACCAGCGTAGAGGATCAGGTCGGCTCTTTCGAGCATCCTGCGGCCTCTGACGCTGATCAGGTCGGGGTCGCCGGGGCCTGCGCCTACAATCTCGATGTGGCCGTGTTTTTCCGAGCCCGACTCGCCTTTCTCCCGCTCATCGCGCAGATACTTATAGTCGATGGCGAGGGCAGCGGTCCAGTTCCTGCCTTTCACCTTGGGGACAATCAGTTTGCCATTGTTTGCACCGAGGATGGCGGCTGCCTCACAGACTGAGGGCGTGCCCACGTGCTTCTGAACGGTCTTGCTGGGATTAGGCACTTCGACCTTGGCGAGTTGTTCGGCGGTGTAGAATACCAGTTCTTTGCCCAGGTCGTCGACAAGCATCGCGCAGAACTCTTCGTCCTGTTTCACGTCGATGGTGCAATAGCGCTTGTAGCAGGGCAGTACGCCTATCTGGCTCATGGCCTCGTCGATCTCGTCGCAGATGTCCTCGTAGTCATCGGGATGGCTGGCGAGTCCGAAGCCTAAGGAGGCTATTATGGGTACGAAATGAAGCTCGAGCACACCGTTGGGTGGACAGAGATTGTAGGGTGTCACCAGGATCACCAGCTTGAACTTCTTGGGGTCTACCTCTTCGAGGCTCTTGACGACCGTCACGTGGTCGGGCAATGTCTTCTCCAGATAGTCAGTACCCTCGTCGCAGATCTCCATCAGCAGGGCTGTAGGCTGTCGATTGACGAAGGCATAGATGCATTTGTTCATGTCGTCGTCGCTGGCAATGGCCCAGTTGAACCGCTCGGCAAACGTGTCGAGTGCCCAGAGTCCGGCATTGTCGCTCTGGGTGGTGATGACCTCCCGGGCGCCTGTCAGGGCAGCCACCTCACGGGCGAGGTTGTTGGCACCGCCGATATGTCCGCTGAGGACGGAGATGACGTTGAGGCCGAGGCTGTCGATGCAGACGACGGCGGGATCCTCGTGCTTGTCGTTGATGTAAGGAGCGATGGTCCTGACGCAGATGCCCAGGGCCCCGATGAAAATAAAGGCGTCGAACTTCTTCCACTGTCTGCCCACTTCCGAGCGCTGGATTACTTTGGCTTTCAGTTGGCGTTGGAGCGTTGAGGCAATCTCGCCTCCTGCCTCGCTGATTTGTATGATTGCTATGTTCATATCAGAATAGTTCAGATATTTCCAGATTTGCCTACAAAAGTACATAATTAAACTCATCCCGCCAAATATTATTTCAGGAAATGACATAGAATTTTTTTATGCCGTTAGTAATTAAACGAAAAACCACAAAAATATGCCTTAAAATTTGAATGATCGGGGAAAATATATTATCTTTGCACTCAGAAAGAATATTGATGAAAGATGAGAAGTGTCAACGATATATTCGAAGCAATTGATGCTGATGGCTTCAAAGCGTCAACACTACAACTCATCGACGAATTTATAAACGATATAGAAAATGGATCCACAGACTTTCCTCGATTTAATCAACAAGAGCATGCAGGACTCTGCAAGGCTGGTGAGGCTCTCATTGGGGCGTCCATCATCGCAAGCTACGCTTCAAGAAGCCTTGCAGCAAGTTGCTATGCTGAAGGCCGCGAAGGAGGCCCAGCAAACTGGGAAATAGACGAGTGTCAGGAGAGGCTTGTTGAAGAATGGGCTAAAGCTGCCAGATTATGGGTGGAATCTTCTGATAAGGTCATTAAAGAAGGTTTTGGCCCAATGATTGCTCAAGGAGCAGAAGCAATGGTATATTATAAAGATGGTGCCACATCTGTTGTGAAAGAGCGCGCATCTATTTATTCAACTACTCAGAAGGCGTTGGATGCTATTGCACTTCACAACTATCTTTTCCCAGAAACAACGATGCACGTCATTGGATTTACTCGTGATGCTGATGGATTGTTTCGAATCATTCTCACCCAACCATACGTTCGTTGCCTGAGACTGGCCACCAAAAGCGAAATCGACACTCTTGTGTTTGGTAAAGGTTTTCTTGATAACCGGTCTGGTCAAGGTGTGAACTATATTTCTGACCGTATTGTTTTGGAAGACATGCATCCTGCCAACGTCTTTATAGATGAAGTCAGTTCACAAGCTATTTGTATTGACTGCATCGTAAAGTTCGTAAAATAGTATAGGGAGCAGTTGTCTTCTCCGCCTTACACGGTGACAGGCACGGTGTGACGTACCTCTATCATTTGCCTCGAAAAAAGACTTTGGGGAATCTCAGCAATGAGGTTCCCATATTTTGTGCCATACCTTCTCGAAGACTCTTAAAAAATGTAAAACGCCTTTTTGCTACTTATATTTTATTAAATTTTTAACAGGGGGTATACCCCTGTATATTTTTATATAAAATTTTTATTTAAATAACTGACAATCAGATAGTTAACGATTGTTAGAGGGGTGTTTATTTTTGCTCTGAAAATTTGGTTTGACAGCAAAACCGTTCTATCTTTGCACACGAAATCGCAAATTCGTTGATATATGGAAAAGTATCTATTAGACCCAAAAGCTCCAGGAGCATTTACTTCAGAAGTGATGCACAAAGTTGTATTAAACGGTATCGATTTTGAACTCCCAGATGATATTTGGGATGCTATCGACGATGCGTTTGGCAATTACTGGAATGTTGAAGTTGGTTATGGCGGTTGGCCAGATTTCAATTCTGCTGTTAGATCTATCTCTAATTGGTTGCAAAAGGAACAAATTATCTTTCCATTAGATAAGATTGCAACCATCGTGAATGTTATGTTTGACTGGATTGAACAAATTCCTGGAGCGACTCTTGATGATAGCGAAGTGGTTGTCCCCCACAATTACGAAGAGACCGAGCGACTCCGTCAGGAGATTAAGAAGCAGAAACGTAATCTTAAAGAGTTATTGCCAAGCATATCTGGTATACCAGTCGATAACTTTAATGATACCATGACTAATTTCGTGTATATCTCCGATAAATTGAAAGAATTCTATCCAAGAACCTATTCACGGCTCACCAAACTGTTCAATGAGATGGATATTGAATGGGGTGAGATTGAGGGGACTAAGGATATTTGGATTCGTGATTATATGCCCATTCAGATATCTGATGATCGCTTCATCGTTTATAATTACGATCCTGACTACCTGAAAGACTCAAGAGAAGATTATCTCACGGATTCACATGCCATAGCCGATGGGATCCTTAATCATAGCAATAAGAGATATTATGATATTACATTGGATGGCGGAAACGTAGTTACGTGTGCAGGACATTTGGCTCTCACGGATAAGGTATTCCAAGAAAACGGAAAGGAGAAATATGACCCAGATTTTTGTAATTACATAAGCAACGTTCTTGATTCAGAAATTATTTTCCTGCCTTGGCATTGTGATAATCCCCAGGAGCCTAATGCTGATGTATATGGACATGCAGATGGTCTTGTTCATTGGGCTGGTGATAATAGGGTCTTAATGTCCAATCATCGAGATTATTATCCTGAAGAAGCAGATGAAATTAGATACCGCTTGGAGGTTGTAGGATTCGAGGTGATAGAAATGCTTTTTGACGTACCAAACCCAAATAGAGACTACAATTGGGCCTATATCAACTATCTCCAAGTGGGAAGTAAGATTATCGTGCCAACTTTTGGAATACCTGAAGACAAGCAAGCCTTAAAGTATATCCGCGAGGCTAATCCGGAATGTGTCGTTCGAAGTTTCCGAATGAGAGATATTGCTAAAAATGGTGGTGCCCTTCATTGCATTACTTGGAATATAAAAAAGATACAATGATGACTGTTTGGATGCGGAATGTCTTCATAATGTCACACCCTGCCAAGCACGCTGAGGCATGATTCGGAAAGTTCTTTAACAATCGAATTATATGAAATCAAAAGAAAGAAAACGAAATACTCCAATAGCCACGTTAATTAAGAACTACATCAACAAGAAAAGTGGCAAAGTTCCTGAGTCCCGTAAAGAAATTCAGAGACGCTTTGACCATCTAGACTGGAAGGATCAGAAGAAGATAATGCAAGCTTTCCTTGAATCGGGAAAGGCAGATAGGCTATGGGCATACACTAAACTTCTTGATAACTGGGATAAATCATTTGAGCCCAGGATAAAAGAGTTATGGGAACAGTCACATGAAGGAATAATCTCTTGGGTAGTAATACATTACTTCCCTACAAAATTCCTATCTCAAAATATCGATAA
>Ga0247608_10006896_pt1 | contig 11826 bp, 5 predicted proteins | sample 176DNAGHGlowgp2_FD_193490 | JGI IMG/M metagenome (GOLD analysis project Ga0247608, IMG submission 193490) | Sheep rumen microbial communities from Palmerston North, Manawatu-Wanganui, New Zealand - 1766 DNA GHGlow gp2 | ecosystem: Host-associated > Mammals > Digestive system > Stomach > Rumen ... | reverse complement strand
CGCCATCTCCTGAGCGCGAAGACGTATCCTTTCCGCTAAGGAGATTGCGGGTCAAGCCCGCAATGACGGCTTGAGGGTAGGTATTCGTCATAATAATGGTAATACTTTCTCAAGTTGCACACTATGAGATCCTTTAACGAGTATCGTCTTTCCGATGATAGGATTGATTTGAAGATACTCGCACAAGTCTTCCACTTTTGCAAAGGTCTTCCAGTCAGGATTCTCATTGTAAGCACTGAAGTTCGAACCGACCAACAAAGCCTCCTTGAATTTCAATTCCTTCATCAAGCCAAGGATGTTACGGTGCTCTTCTTCGGAGGCCGTGCCCAACTCGCGCATGTCGCCAAGTATTAATAGGTGTTGCTCTCCGCAGATGCTGGCGAAGTTGATCAATGCGGCGCGCATGGAGGTGGGGTTGGCGTTGTAGGCGTCCATGATGACGCGGTTCTTTTGAGTCTCAACCACCTGCGAGCGGCTGTTGGTGGGCGTGTAGGCCTCCAAGGCCTCGACGATGGCGTTTTCATCCACACCGAAATACTGTCCTACGCCGATGGCGGCTGCCACATTCTCGAAGTTGTAGCTGCCCACAAGATGGGTCTGGATGAGGTGCTCCCTCCAGCCGACGCTCAAATACGGATTGCAGGCTGCAGGAACCACAGGGCAGAAGGCAGCGCAATGCCTGCCATAGCTGATGCGTTCTTGCCCTTCGGATTGCTCCCATAGCAGCGGGTTGCCCTGGTTGACGAACACAGCCTTCCCATGGGCCTTGATGTGCCGATACAATTCCGTCTTGGTTTTAATGACGCCCTCGAAGCTGCCGAAGCCTTCCAGATGCGCTTTTCCAATGTTGGTAATTAAGCCATAGTCGGGGTCGGCGATTTTGCAGAGGAAGTCAATCTCGCCAGGGTGGTTGGCGCCCATCTCCACGACAGCCATCTCGGTGTCGGGCTTGATGCTCAGCAGGGTGAGTGGCACGCCGATGTGGTTGTTGAGGTTGCCCATGGTGTGGATGATGCGATATTTCTTCGCCAAAACCGCTGAGACGAGTTCCTTGGTGGTCGTCTTGCCGTTGGTGCCGGTGATGGAAAGGATGGTCGCCTTGCTCTGCGAGCGGTGATAGGCAGCCAAATCCTGTAAAGCCTTTAAAGCGTTTTCCACAATGATGATGCGCTCATGCTTGGGCAGGTCTTTGCGGTCGGCGACGACGAGGCTGGCTACACCTTGCTCGGCCACCTGCAGGGCGAAGTCGTTGGCGTCGAAGTTCTCGCCTTTGAGGGCGAAGAAAACTGCGTCTTTTTCGATCTTACGGCTGTCGGTGGAGACTTTGTATGCCTTTTGGAATTGCTGATATATTTTCTCTATCATATTGTTGTATCTATCAATGAAAGAAGCCGCCTGACGAGTCAAACGGCTTCTATACTATCATGAAAAAGAATCTAATTTACTTTGCAAAGGAGCTACCCACCTTGTTCATCGCGCAGCGGAAGCCGATGGTGGAGGCGGACTGGTTCTGGTTGAGGTAACGGCGTGTGCCAGGGCTCAGGTAGTAAGGAAGGTCTGCCCATGAGCCGCCTTTGTACACTCTCGATTCGTCGTTGATGAGGGTGGTACCAGGGTTATCGTTGGTGGCATAGTCGTACATCTCTCTTGTGAAGGTGCTTTGGTCTTCTTGCGGGTCGTTCCAGCGGTTACGGATGGCTGACATGTAGTCACCGTCGCCATAGTTGGAGTTAAAGGCAGTGCGGTAGTTCTGACGCTTGGAAGCTTCTTCTTGAGGGATGAGTTCTCTGCGGATACGACCGAGGGAGTCTTTCTGCAACAGGAAGCCTTCGTCGTCGACGGCCTTGCGGGTAAACACGTTACCACGGAAGGGGCTGTAGTCGGCAACATCTTCATGTGACAGGGGACGATAGACGTCTTGGCACCATTCGGCAACGTTACCAGCCATGTTATACAGGCCGTAGTCGTTGGGCCAGTAAGAACCAACGGGGGCGGGCAGAGCGGCACCGTCGTTCAGGTGACCTGCGACACCCATGTAGTCACCAGGACCTTTCTTGAAGTTGCCCATGAAGCTACCCATGTATCTCTTGCTGTCGGTACGCAAGCCTTCACCGCTCCAAGGATACACCTTGCGCTCGCTGACGAGCTCGTTGCTGGTGTTACCCACCAGGCCAACAGCGGCATATTCCCATTCAGCTTCCGTGGGAAGACGATAGGAGGGAAGGAGGATGCCATCGTCCATTCTGACGTTACGCATGCCATCGCCACCTTTCGAGAGGTCTTTCTTGCCATTCTTCACCTTGCCAGTGTACTGACCAGCCAGATAAGCGTCGGTGTTGAAGTTCTCTTCGTCCTGCTGTGAAGGATCCCAATCAAGGATGCCGGCTTCGATAAGCATCAACTCATTGACACGGTCGGTACGCCAAGCGCAATAGTCTTGGGCTTGCACCCATGTCACGCCAACCACCGGATAGTCGTTGTATGAAGGATGACGGAAGTAAATCTCCACCATGGGCTCGTTGTAGGACAAACGGTCACGCCAAACCAAGGTGTCGGGAGCGGCATTGCGCACCACCTGAGGATAGTTCTGGCCATAAACGCGATTCAGCCAGTAAATGTACTCGCGGTAGTCCACGTTGCTGACCTCCGTGCGGTCAATCAAGAAAGTAGGCACGGTCACCTTACGAGGTGCATTGTCCCAAGAATAGGTGATGTTGTCGTTGGTAGCACCCATGACGAAGGTGCCGCCTTCGATGGCAATCAAACCGGGACCAATCTGTTGGTCGTTGATTTCTGTGACTTCAAAGCCTCCGTTGTTGGCGTCATTGTAGGCCCAACCCGTTGTACGAGAGGACTTTTCGGAGCACGAAACGGTAAGCAATCCTGCCAAGACGATGATGGCTAATGTCTTAAATCCTTGTTTTCTATACATGTCAATAAAAGTTTGTATCTATAACTCGGTTGTTTTGCGTTTATTGTGCTGCAATCGATATTTTTATCAAAAAATCGGGCAAATATAGTGTCTTTTTTTGAATCATCCACCATTTTTGGAAAAAAAACTTTTTTGTTGGGAAAAAATTCTGGCGACAATAAAAAAGTTGTATTTTCGTTTTCATTTAGACACCCATATTATTAATAGGTGTGTTTGTTATAATGTATTGATAATTAAAGAATAACGATTTTATGCGCATAAATAAATTCTTGTTATTAGTCGTTTTTGTACTGGGAATGGCCTGCATCTCGATGGCTCAGATTACCAGCTCATATCCCATTCGCCTGCAATGGAATGGCCTGATGGAAGAAAGAAACGACTATGACACCTCGTTTTATATCTCTTTGCAGTCGGCGGAATATTTGGGAGCTATGCCTGTGTTCTACCAGTCTTTCCCCATCTTTGACCACCATGTCGACGCTAAAGTGGTGTTCGACAAGATGGTGACGGCTCCGCTGGCACCTGAGGAAATGCAATTGGCGAAGGCGTTTTCTGTTGCACAGGATTTTGAGGTGACCGCTATTCCGATTCGCTCACGCGACGAGTCGTTTTTAAGTGTGCGCATCGTGCCTTTCCGTCAGCAAGGGGGTAAGGTTGAGAAATTGGTTTCAGCCACACTTTCCGTGACGTTAGCCGCTGATTTTGAGGCGCAAAAATCTAATCCATCGTTTGCGGACCGCTCTGCGATGGCCTCGGGAGATTGGTACAAAGTCGGTCTTCCCGAAACGGGCATTTACAAGTTGACCTATGCCGATTTGTCGAATTTGGGTGTCGATGTCGCCCATGTCGACCCTCGTCAAATTCGCATCTATCACAACGGTGGAGGAGTGCTGCCCGAGATGAATAGTGAGGCACGCCATGACGACTTGGTGGAGCTTCCTATCTATGTCTATGGCGAGTCGGACGGCAAGTTCGACAATGGTGACTATATCCTGTTCTATGGTCGAGGCCCAGTGTGTTGGAAGTATGATGCCTCTAAGACAGCATATGTCCATGGCCAGAACCCATACGATGATTATGCCTACGCTTTTGTGGTCACTGGGAAGGGACAAGGCAAACGTATCAGCGAGACCAACAACCAGTCACTGACTGCCAATGAAACAGTTTCACAATTCATTGACCATCAGGTGCATGAGTTGGATGAGTTCAGCTTGTTCCACGTGGGACGTACCTATTATGGCGACAAGATGGACTCGACCTCGTCGAAGAATTTTGATTTCAATTTCCCCAATGTGGTGACGACGAAACCCTGCAAGGTTAATACGGCTTTGGCTGGCAGAAACATACAAAATGCTTCCTTCGACGTCTTGCTTGACAATGTCAAGAAAGCGACTTATAGCATTCCGGTCTATACCTCGGATTATTACTATGGCTACGACGTGGGCGGCTGGGTGTCGGCAAATCCAACGTCGGAGACGTTGCGTGTCACGCTCAAACACAATGCCTATGGCGCAGGCACATCCGAAGGCTATGTGGATTATATCACGGTCAACGCTTGGCGCAACCTCAAGTTCACGGGCAGCCAGATGATGTTCCGCAATCCTGAAGCCTCTATTAATAACAAGGTGTACCAATACCAATTGTCCAACGCCTCGCAGCAGGTGCAAGTGTGGAACGTCACTGACCCTGTCGCTCCTTCTGTCATGAAAGGACAGCTGAGTGGTAACACATTCAGTTTTAAGGTGAATGGAGATGTTGACAACGAATTTGTTGCCTTCAATGGCAGCTCTTATTGCACGGCTAAGATGTTTGGTCAGGTCGATAACCAGAACCTGCATGGCATCCGCGATGTCGACTTTGTCATTGTGACCTACGACGGATTCATGACCCAGGCCGAGCGTTTGAAAGCCATTCACAACAGCCTCGACCCCGACTTGGACGTATTTATCACCACGCCGGAAATGATTTATAACGAGTTTTCCTGTGGCGCCAAAGACATTTCCGCCATCCGTGACTTCTGCCGTATGCTTTATCTCGACAGCAATCCCGGCCGCAAAATCAAGTACCTCCTGCTGCTCGGCGACTGCTCATACGATTACAAGAACCGCACCGCCGTGGTCGACTTTGTGCCTACGTATGAGTCTGTGAGATCGCTTTGCATGACGGAGACTTTTGTCACCGACGATTATTTTGGCTTCATGGACGAGGCAGAAGGCTCCATTGGTAGTTCGTTGGCCGACATTGGCATCGGGCGCTTCCCAGTGCAGACCTTGGAACAAGCCACGCAGATGGTGGATAAGATCGAACGTTACATCGTGAAAGACGAAACCACGATGCAGCCTTGGCGCAACGCGGTGACTTTCTTCACCGACGACGAAGCGGGCTTCGTGAATTCGGCCGAGGAGATGGCAGCCATGCTGCCTAGCGTGGGCGGCGATGGCGTGGTGGTCGATAAGATTTATCTGGATGCCTACCCGCAAGTCAGTGCACCTGGTGGCGAGGTCTGCCCCGAAGTGAATGCCGCCATCAACAGCCGCATGGAGAAAGGCACGCTGGTGCTCAACTATACGGGTCATGGCGGCGAGGTGCAGCTGGCGGAGGAGAAAATCCTGCAAAGGAAAGACGTCGACTCGTGGCGCAACGCCCCGATGTATCCGCTGATGATTACGGGTACCTGTGAGTTCAGCCGCTTCGACGACCACTTGCGTACCTCCTTGGGCGAGTATGCTTTCCTCAACCAATATGGTGGCATGATCGCCATGTTCACCACTTCGAGGGTGACGCATGGCAACCATAACCTGGAATTCAACAAGGGTGTCTACAAAAACCTGTTCCGCATCTATGGCGGCGAGCACTACCGTTTGGGCGATGTCTACCGCATGGCCAAGACCAATGGCAGCGTGGTGGAGAAACGCTATGTCTTCTTCGGCGACCCAGCCCTGCGTCTGAACTACCCGAAATGGAAAGTGGAGACGCTGAGCATCAACGGACAATACCCTGGTTATGTCATGGATTCCATCCAAATCAATGACTCGACATGGCAGGTCAACCCCGTCTACCTCGACACCATCAGCGCTTTGCAGCCCGTCTCCATCGAGGGCGTGGTCAAGGACTTCGCTGGCAATGTGGCGACGAATTTCAACGGTGTTGTGAGTGTGATTGTCTACGACAAGGAAGCCGACCTCTCTACCCGTGGTACAGCAACTGGTGTTATTAACTTTAAGTTACGCAACAGCGTGATTTTCAATGGTAAGACCGATGTCAAGGACGGCAGGTTTACGATGAACTTCATCGTGCCGCGCGACATTTCCTATCGTTTTGGAAGAGGATTAATCAACTATTACGCAACGGATTACGATATCGATGCCAACGGCAACTGCGACAGCTTCATCATCGGAGGCTTTTATGATGAAGCCTTCGAAGACCATGAACCACCCGAAGTACGACTTTTCATCGATGACACCTTGTTTGTGAACGGAGGTCTGACGGGACAAAACCCCTTGCTGCTGGCTTACGTGGAAGACGAAAGTGGCATCAACACGACCGGGGCTGGCATCGGTCACGACATCATCGCCACTTTGACAGGACCGATGCGCAACTCGTATTGCCTCAACTCGTATTTCGTCTCACAAATCGACGAACCCGGCAAGGGCGTCATTACCTACAGGATGCAAGACCTTCCCGATGGCGACTACACCCTGACGCTGAAAGTATGGGACATCTACAATAACTCGGGTACAGCGACGATTGACTTCACCGTGGTCAACAACTCGGGCATACTCATTGAGAACTTGTTTAACGCCCCCAACCCTGTGACCGACGAGACGCATTTCGTCTTCGACCACAACCAGGGGGGCAACAATATGAAAGTCGACATCTACATCTTCGATATCATGGGACGCTGGGTGACCACGCTTTCACAAGTGGTCTCAGGCTCTTCAACGCGCGTCGACCCCATCAGATGGGATGGTCGTAGCGCCCAAGGCTCAGTCTTACGCAATGGTGTCTATGTGTATCGTGTGGTGGCCACCAACGACCAAGGTGAGACGGCCACGATGGTGTCGAAATTGGTATTAAGTAAATGAAGGAAGTATGAAAAATAGCATATCGAAAATCATCCTCGCTGTAGCGCTTGTCTTGTCGTTCAAGGCAGGCACGGCCCAGGACAACACCTATCATTCCGTGTTGAGCGACCACACTTGGTATCGCTTGTCGGTCACTGAAGAAGGCATCTACAAGTTGGATTATTCCACCTTGCAGGCTATGGGCGTCAACATGGGTGCATTGAACCCCAATCAGATCAGGGTTTTTGGTAACCCTTCGGGCGCCTTGCCAGAAAAGAACTCAAAAGCCCGTCCCGACGACTTGACCGAGATGGCCATTGTCGTGGAAGGTGCCGAGGACGGAATCTTTGACCGTCAAGATGTGGTGCTGTTTTATGGCCAGGAACCTACGCGCTGGAAGGCGGCCAACAACTTGAACACTTACATCCGCGAACGTAACTATTACACCGACACCACCTATTATTACCTTTGTGTTGACAGCGGACAGGATGGCTTAAGGGTGGGAGAGAAGGCCACGCTCGATGTGGAAAGCACCACTACGGTGATCTCAGAATACCTTGACTGCGTATGGCACGAAGAGGAGCTGTTCTCGCCCTATAACATAGGCCAGAACTGGTTTGGAGAGACGGTCTCGAAGGAGGATTCCTTGCTGTCGTTGCAGTTTTATATGCCCAATCTAGTGAAGACCGAACCGGTGAAAGTGAAATCCCGTGTTTATGGCCGTCACACCGAGGCCATGAAATATGACGCATGGATTAATGATGCCCACATCGCCAATGGCGTTACCATTGCGAAACCGGGCGAAAACAACTATGCTAAAGCCTCTGTCATCGACACGCAGGTGGACGTCGAGTCCGATACCTTGACGTTCAACTTGAGCATCCGCAACAACACCTCGGCAATGCTGTTCCTTGATTATGTGGAACTTTATGGCTGGCGCCAGTTGAAGCGCGTGGGCCATTTGTTTCCGTTCAGGTTGATGATGAGCCAGTTTGGATATGGAGCGAGTACCATCTGGATTCAAAACTCCAGTGCCGACTACATATTGTGGGATGTAACAGAACCCATGAACCCAATAAGACAGGAAGTGGTCGTGACAGGCAGCAACATGATGTTTGCCATCGACGAAATCGTGGAGAAACGCTATATGCTATTCCATCCGTCGGCAGCCCTCGAAGTGGAGCATTGGCAACGTATCGCCAACCAGAATGTCCATGCCATTGCTGAGGCTGACATGCTGATACTGACCTCTTCGGTCTTCAGGGAGCAGGCTCAGGCTTTGGCCGATTATCATGCCGCGTTGGACGGATTGCATAGTGTCGTCGTTGACGTCAACGAGATTTACAATGAGTTCTCGACGGGCGTGCCCGACCCCACTGGCATCCGAGACTTCGTGCGTATGGTGTATCTTCGTAGTGGGGGTAACCTCAAATATCTTACCTTGTTTGGCAGGGCCTCGTTCGATTTCCGAAACATCAAAGGCGTAGGACATAACTTCGTGCCTTGCTATGAGACCTTGGACAAACCTGAATACGAGCTGAGCTTTTGCACCGACGACTACTTCGGTCTGATGGACGACAACGAAGGCACCAACAGCGAAGGCATGGTGGATTTGGGTATCGGCAGAATCTCTGTGTCGACAGTGGAAGAAGCCGAGACAATATTGGGTAAAATCAAGCATTATAACGACCTCGCAGCCGTCCATGGCGACTGGAAGACCAATCTTCTGTTGTTTGCCGATGACGAACAGTGGTCTTATATCAAGAACAGCGAGGAGTATTTCAGGATGACGGATACACTGTGCCCCGGATTGACGGCGGAGAAGGTGTATTGCGGTGCTTATCCTGTGGTCAACACCAGCTCGGGTGTGGAGAACCCTGGCGCGCACGATGATGTGATGCGGACCTTCGCCGATGGTGCCTTGGCGATACTCTACACGGGTCATGGCGGCGTGAAGGGCCTGACGGGCGAAAATGTCTTCACCGTTTCCGACATCAACGCGCTGAGAAACTACGACAAGGTGCCATTTGTCTTTACGGCGACTTGTGAGTTCACCAAATATGACAATCCATTGCTGGTATCGGCAGGTGAGCAGCTGTTCCTCAATCCCGAAGGCGGCACGGTGGCCCTGCTTACGGCTTGCCGTCCGACGCAAGGCTATAATAATGAGAAGTTAGGCAAGGCATTGGTGCGTGTGCTCTACCAAAGGGAAAGAGACGGCCTCCCGATGCGCTTTGGCGACATAGTGAGAATGGCCAAAATCGATCCGGGAAACTACACGGTAGTCACACCTATGGAAAGCAAGAACATCTCGTTTTTGTTCTTGGGCGACCCCGCCCTGCGTTTTGCTCTTCCCACCAACCACATCAGCGTGTCAAGGATCAACGGAGTAGATGCTGAGGACGGCACGGTGGAGCTCCATTCCATGAGTATGGTGTCCTTGGAGGGCGAGGTCTTGACGCCAAGCGGAGAACCCGACATCCATTTCAACGGTGAGTTGTGGCTGAAGTTCTTCGACAAGAAGGCCAAGACGAAGGTGAAGTATTCCACCAATACCACGGATGTCTACTATCATAAGGATGTGCTGTATCACGGAAGGGTAGAGGTGAAAAACGGTAGATTTAATGCCGCATTCCAGGTGCCGAAGGACATCAAGATGGAAGTCGGCAGGCCACGCTTCAGCTTCTATGCCTACGACTCTATTAGAAACGTCGATGCCATGGGCAAATACGACCTGCTGAACTTGGGCGGAACCGACCCGGCTGCCGTGGCCGACAACCAAGGGCCTAACATCGATTTCTATTGGAACACGCCCGACTTCGAGAACGGTGAGCACGTTGACCGCCAAGGCGGCATGCTGTATGCTGACCTCTATGACGCACAAGGCATCTATCACTATGACTACAGCCTGGGCCGCGACATCGTCATGAGCAGCAACCTACAGGCATACAACAGCCTCGTCTTGAACGACCGCTTCGAGCCTGCACTCAACGACTTCCGACGTGGCCGCATCACCATCCCCGTTGCTGACCTCGAACCCGGCACATACGAGTTCAAACTCAAGGCCTGGGACACGCAAAACAACGCCTCCGAAGCCATGCTGTGGTTTGTCGTCGACGACGACCTGTTCCTCTCGCAGGTGTATAACTATCCCAATCCCTTCGCCGATGAAACACGCATCACTCTGACCCATATCGGCGAGGATGGTGATTTCGACGTGAACATCGAGATTTTCGACATCATGGGACGAAAGGTGCAAGAGCTGCAGAAAAGAGTAAGTTCCACCAATGGCGTCATCGAACCCATCGTTTGGAATGGATGTAATTCCGGTGGAAGTCCTTTGTTATCAGGTATATATATCTATCGACTCACGCTGACTGATGGGAATGGCTTCTTCCGTACCGTCTGCCAACGCCTGGTCATCTCGCGTTGAATGGATGGCGGTCGCTGAGCCTGTCGAAGCGCCGCAAAAAATAAATTTTTAAGCCTATACAATAAGCTATTTCAATTATCGTTATTTTTGCAATTTCTAACACAAGAACTGGATATGAAAATCAAGAAGATTCTTATTGCCGCGCTGATGTTGGTTGCGGCTACATCGTATGCACAGAATTCCCCCAACGTGATTACTACGGCGGTCCCGTTCGTCTCCATCAACCCTGACTCTAGGGGAGGCTCTATGGGAGATTGTGGCGTTGCCACGACGCCCGATGTGTATTCCATGCACTACAACCCCGCCAAATATGTGTTTTTGGAAGATAAACTGGCGGTCGGTTTGGGCTACAGCCCGTGGTTGAGAAACCTCGTTCCCGACATGAACCTGGCCTATCTCACCGCCGCCTATAAGATCAACGACCGCTCTGCAGTGGCCATGTCGTTACGCTATTTCAGTGCCGGTAAAGTGGATTTTAGAGACCAAAACAACCAGGAGTTGGGTGTGTATAACCCGAATGAATGGGCCATCGACGCCACCTATTCTCGTATGTTGGGCGACTATCTCTCTGGTGCCGTGGCAGGTCGTTTCATCTATTCCAACCTGATCCAAAACCAGGCCGACAACGCTCGTGCGGGTATTTCTGTGGCTGCCGACATCGGTTTGTACTATAAGCGTCCGGTAGAACTCAAGACTGTGGATGCCGATGTCATGTGGGGCGTGTCTATCACCAACATTGGTAGTAAGGTCAACTATAATACGGGTTCTGTCCGCCGCGATTTCATCCCGACGACGCTGCGTGTTGGAGCAGGAATGAACTTTGAATTGGACGAGTACAACACTTTGGGATTCACGTTCGACCTCACCAAGCTTTTGGTGCCTACACCGCCTATTAGATACCCTGGAACAGACTCGATTCTATATGGTATGGATAACGACGTGGCCGTCGTGACGGGTATCATCCAGTCCTTCTATGACGCTCCTGGCTATTCGTATAATGAGGCCTATCAAGGTGAAACTGCACCTTATAAACCTATTGGAAAGTTCTACGAAGAAATTTGCGAGATCAATGTCGGTCTCGGTATCGAGTATTGGTACAACAACATCTTTGCCGTGCGTGCGGGCTTCTTCAACGAGCCTAATTTGAAGGGTGGCCGTAGATATGTTACCGTAGGCGCCGCATTGAAGTACAATGTGTTTGGCCTTGATGTCTCCTATCTGATTCCTGTGGGAACGGTTTACGGCAGCAACCCCTTGGAAAACACCTTGCGCTTCAACCTCACCTACATGATGGGTAAGAAGAAGAGTTAATGCTTTTAGCAACAAAAAAGGGCGGCATTGCCGCCCTTTTTTGTTGCTAAAAGATCAACGCTAGCAGTACGTATAACCAGTGTGCT
>Ga0247608_10006894_pt1 | contig 11828 bp, 8 predicted proteins | sample 176DNAGHGlowgp2_FD_193490 | JGI IMG/M metagenome (GOLD analysis project Ga0247608, IMG submission 193490) | Sheep rumen microbial communities from Palmerston North, Manawatu-Wanganui, New Zealand - 1766 DNA GHGlow gp2 | ecosystem: Host-associated > Mammals > Digestive system > Stomach > Rumen ... | reverse complement strand
TGAAATGAGCGTTTCAAGCCGCATGACCATGTCAAACATGGCTGTCGAGGCAGGCGCTAAATGCGGCGTCTTTGCGCCCGATGAAAAGACCTGCGAGTACTGCAACATCCCCTATGATGAAAAGATGCGTTCTTTAAAGGCAGATGAAGATGCCGTATACAGCCGCGTCATTCATTTAAACGCAGAGGATATCGTGCCCGTTCTGGCATGTCCCTCTCTTGTGGACAACATCCACCCCGTTAAAGAATATGAGGGCACAAAAGCCGACGAGGTATTTCTCGGTTCATGCACAAACGGAAGGCTTGAAGACCTTCAGGCCGCCGCCGCAGTATTAAAGGGAAAGCATATCGCGCCCTACATGCGCTTTATAGTTACGCCCGCAAGCCGCAAGATCTATCAGGATGCCCTTGCAGACGGAACTCTTAAGATACTTTCGGATGCCGGCGCAATGATCACCACCCCCGGTTGCGGACTTTGCTGCGGAAGAGCCGGCGGAATTTTGGCAGATGATGAGGTCGTCGTAGCCACAAACAACCGAAACTTCCTCGGCCGCATGGGAAGCAGCAAGGTAAAGATCTATCTTGCCTCTCCTAAAACCGCTGCCATGACCGCACTAACCGGATACATAAAAGCCGCCGAGTGACCGGAGGCCTCATACATATGAAACAAAATCTGACTTTATACCACGTATTTTACTGCGTTGCAAAGGAAGGCAACATATCACGAGCCGCCAAAGAGCTATACATCTCCCAGCCCGCCATAAGCAAATCTATCTCGAACCTGGAGGCCGCGCTTGAGACCAAGCTCTTTGTAAGAAATTCACGCGGTGTAACACTGACCGACGAGGGAAGCATCTTATACAGCTATGTTAAGACCGCTTTCGAATCCATCGACCGCGGCGAAAAAGAACTTGCAAGGATAAATGACCTTGGCATAGGGCATATAAGGATTGGTGTTTCAACCACCCTTTGCAAGTTTATCCTGCTTCCCATCTTGGACAGGTTTGTAAGGCAGAATCCGCACATCGGAATATCCATAGAAAATGCCGACAGCGCTTCTACCCTGGCAAAGCTCGAAAACGGAAGTATCGACATAGGGCTTGTGGCCCGCCCCGCCGACGAAAAGCACATTACGTTTAATCCCGTCCGCGAGATCGAAGACATCTTTGTATGCACGCCTTCCTACCTAAAAAGCTTTCACGAACAGAATCCCGAAAACAAGGACATCCTTCTTGACGGGCATTTGATGATGCTCGGCCGCGACAACGTCACAAGGCGGCATATCGACAAGTACTTAAGTGCGCAGGATATGCACCCTTCAAACATTCTCGAAGTGTCCACCATGGACCTTCTGATCGAATTTACAAAGATTGGCCTTGGCGTCGGATGCTGCATAAAGGAATGCGTGCAAAGCGAGCTCGATTCCGGCAGCCTGATGCAGATCCCTCTTGAAACGCCTATAGAAAAAAGAATGGTCGGTTTCGCGACGCTGAAAAACGCGCCCATGACCGAAGCCATGCGCGCATTTTTGAATAATAGGTAAGACAAAATGACACCCGGTATCCGTCCCCGGGTGTCATTTTCGTCTATTGCTCTTATATGCGTGTCTTACGATCATTCTTCAGGCTTATTCTTCTCACGCAACTGACGAATCTCTTCTGATGTGAATTCTTTGTGATATCCATCTTTTACAGCGCGCTCGAATTCCTCATGTTCTGTTTCAAAGCCTTCTATACTGTCCCAATTCAAACAATAAAATCCTTCAACATGGCCTTCTTTTCCATAGTAGACCTCATCTATCTCATACCATTTATCTTCAAAATCCAGATATGCTCTGTATTTGACATTGATAAAACAATTGGAGTATGGTTTGTTTTTATTCTCTATACAATAACCATCCACCGAATGAATTTCGCAGTACTCACTTTTCTGAAAAGTCCCATTAAGGTTATAAAAAACACCGGCCGCCATTGTATCAATTATTTTTTTATTATCCTCTTTACCTTTGACTAAAACGACCCCTACTATTATTACACCTGCAATCAATATGAAAGCTATACAAGAGACCAACAACCTTTTTTTGAATATTCCCTTATTATTTATCCCCGCATCCATATTTTCAATTTCAGACATACTATTTTTCTCCCTTTATATGAATTCCCACAGTGGCAGCAGAATAACTATATCCCCTGCCGCTGTAAACTATTCTTTATCATTTTCCCTCCAACAAATATTGTTTTATTTATCAGACGGGCCCTCTGATGCGTATAGTATATATATATATGGAATGTCAAGATAATATTTGTGGCATTATTTTTTATGGTTAATTTTTATCCTAATAAAAACCCTGTCACTTGTATATCAATTTCGTTCACTGTAAAGTTCGCGTTTCCTTTCTATTTCCTTCAGTTCCTATTTTGTTCCGGACACGGAGTATATTGTAAAGTCTTACTGCCCATAGGGCCGATGGCGCTTACAGGCAGTAAACTCTAAGAAATTCTTACTGCCCACAGGGCTTATGGCACCTACAGGCAGTAAGCTTTAGAAATTTCTTACTGCCCACAAGCCTAATAGCGACTACAGGCAGTAAGCTTTAGAAATTTCTTACTGCCCACAAGGCTTATGGCACCTACAGGCAGTAAGCTTTTAGAAATTCTTACTGCCCACATGGCCGATAGCGACTACGGGCAGTAAGACGGTGGGGCAAAAATGACACCCGGTATCCGTCCCCGGGTGTCATTTTCGTATTTCTTATATTTACTGATCTTTATTTCTGTCCATCCAGCCGGAGATGTCGGTGAAAGAACCGTTACTGCCGTTTGCGCCGTCATTGTTCTTGGGCGGTTCTACGGGGCCGTGCTGTCTTTCGTATTCTTCGAAAGGATCTACGTATTTGCCGCCGCCGAAGCCGGCATCCTTCTGCTTTTCATCATAATAATGAAGTCTTAGGAATTCGTCAAGCGAACGCTTGTACATTCTGTCCCAGTCTTCCTTGTAGCCTACGATGATCCAAGGGCATTTCTTTGCCATGCAGTTGAGAGTGTCTCTTGCGATGGGCTCGCTGCAGTTGATGGCTGTGGACTTGCCGTTTATGTCGCAAACTATCATCTGGCTGATGGGATTCTTACCCCTCTTCATGAAGTGGTAGCCCCAGCAGATGTTGTTCATGTCAATGGCGTTTGCTTTGGTATTTGCATAGAACAAAGTCGAGCTTCCGACGATAATGGCACCGTTCATGAAGTATGTACCGTTACCTGCCTCTCCTTCAAGCATATCCATGGTAAGGCCGGGGTGCATCTGAACGTAGGTCTTAAGCTTCTTGTCCCAGCCGATGCCGCCGATAAGAAAAACGATAACGCCGACTGCAACTATGGCAAGGCAGATACAGTCAAATACCAGTGTAAATGTAATGGACTTGCTGCCGTGGTCATCAAGATATCCTTCGATGATCTGATAGTACTCTCTCTTTTCCGTGTTTTCGCCCATGATTTTGTCGAAATAACTCTTGTCTTCCGAATCCATCTTGAGAAGGTAGCCCTTTACCGTTGCGCCCTTAGGCTCATCGGCAAGACCGCCGAAATACTGTCTGGTCTCGTAGATTAAGTTTTCCATTTCATCGTCATACTTGGTCTTTCTCCATACACCGAACCAGAAACCGTCGCCTGTTTCCTTATCGGTCATGTTGTAGGTGACCCAACCGGTGAAATTGCTGCCGTTTGGATTGGTGATATCCTCATACCAGTCCCAGCACTCGGTCATATGGAAGGTGACAAGCTTTCCTTCGTAATCGCTGAGGCTCTGCGTATTCTCGTCAATAGTCTTTGCGGTAAGAAATTTGATTCCGGCTCTTCCCCAAATCAAAAAAGCAAGAACACCTATCACGATTATGATTATGCCTGTGATGCGGCTGTTCTTTTTGCACACTTTCCTAAGATTATTCATATATTTTCTCCCATTTTAACGACTAAGAGCAAGGCACTTAAAAAAGTGCCTTGCTCATCATTTATTTGACAATTAGTTGTTGAGGAGCTTATCCTCGCCGTTCCAGCTGTAAAGAGCTCTGATCTGCTCGCCGATCTTCTCTGCAGGATGCTCTGCAGCTTTCTTTCTCATAGCCTTGAAATGTACCTGCTTTCCTGCGGGTGACATTTCAAGCAGGAATTCCTTTGCAAAAGTTCCGTCCTGGATGTCTGAAAGGATCTTCTTCATAGCCTTCTTGGTATCTTCTGTGATTATCTTTGGTCCTGTTACATAATCACCGTATTCTGCCGTATTTGAAATTGAATATCTCATGCCTGCGAAGCCTGACTGATAGATAAGATCTACGATGAGCTTCATCTCATGGATACACTCAAAGTATGCATTTCTGGGATCGTAGCCTGCTTCAACAAGTGTTTCAAAGCCTGCCTGCATAAGTGCGCAAACACCGCCGCAAAGAACAGCCTGCTCGCCGAAGAGGTCTGTTTCTGTCTCTGTTCTGAAAGTGGTCTCAAGAATACCTGCTCTTGCGCCGCCGATTCCAAGGCCGTAAGCAAGTGCCATGTCAAGAGCCTTTCCTGTAGCATCCTGATATACAGCTACAAGACAAGGAGTACCCTTTCCTGCCTGATATTCGCTTCTTACTGTGTGGCCGGGAGCCTTAGGAGCGATCATTGTAACATCAACGTCTGCAGGGGGAACGATGCAGCCGAAGTGAATGTTGAAACCGTGTGCAAACATGAGCATGTTGCCTGCCTCAAGGTTGGGTTCGATATCCTTCTTGTAAAGCTCTGCCTGCTTTTCATCATTGATAAGGATCATGATGATATCAGCCTTCTTTGCAGCCTCTGCAGCTGTGAATACTTCAAAGCCCTGCTCCTCGGCTCTCTTCCAGCTCTTTGAGCCTTCGTAAAGACCGATGATTACGTTGCATCCGCTCTCCTTAAGGTTAAGAGCATGTGCATGTCCCTGGCTGCCGTAGCCGATGATGGCAATTGTTTTTCCCTCAAGGAGTGAGAGATTGCAGTCTTCCTGATAGTAGATTTTTGCTTCCATTTGATTTTTCCTCCGTAAAATGAATTATAAAATTTTTTTATTCGTTGATCACGCTGTCGAAAGCTTCTGCCCCGTCTGCGCGTCCTCTCGGAAGTCCTGTGACTCCCGTTCTTACAAGCTGCTGGATCTCAAAGTTTTCAAGCAGATCCACAAATGCCTGAAGTTTTGTCGTGTTTCCTGTGATCTCCATCATGACAGATTCTTTCGAAACATCTACGATCTTTGCTCTGAAGATGTCTGCGATCTCTGTTATCTTGTGACGGTTCTCATCGTTTGCTTTTACCTTTACCAAAAGAAGTTCCCTGGTAACGGATGCATCTCTTTCGAGTTTCTGTATCTCAACGACGTCTATAAGCTTTGAAAGCTGCTTTTCGATCTGTTCGAGCGCTTCGGGTTCTCCGCTTGCAACAACTGTCATTCTTGAAAAGCCGGGATTTTCGGTCTCTCCGACTGTAAGACTGTCGATATTGTAACCGCGTCTTGAGAAAAGTCCTGCCACTCTGCTTAAGACACCGGCCTGATTGTCCACCAAAAGAGACAATACGACTTTGCTCATGTTTTTCCTCCTTTCCAAGTTTTTTCCTGAAAAACTTAACTATGATTGTATTACTTCGCTTATGAAATGTCAATATAATTCAGAGTTATGTGATATTGTTATTTGTTCTGCTATCCATAACATGCTGTTATAGCTCTGTGTAAAAGATCAGGCGGTACGGTAAAATTCCGTACCGCCTGTCAAAAAATCTCAGCATCTTATATGTTATTTATTTGGTTTCACCATTTTCATCTACATAATCGGCCTTAAAATCAAGTGTCACATCAACTGTCTTCTCGACATATTCACGGATATGTCCTTTTTCACTGAATGTATAATAGGTGATCGTGACAGTCTCGCCGCCTTCGTAATATGACATTTCTTCCTGCAGATCGTTCCAGTTCTTTATCTGAACACCGTTAATGGCTGTGATTATATCGTATGCCATGATGCCGGCTCTGTCGGCTGCTCCGCCTTCTTTAACACTGTATACGAATGCGCCTTTGCCGTCATATGCCTGACTGTACTGCTTGTCGGTGCCTATTGCAAGAAATGCCTTCTTTGATTCGTCCGTAACCTTTTCCCTTACCTTCACATTGTTGTTCATGATATCGGTAAGTATGGATTCAACAGAGCTGATGGGGATCGCAAAGCACATTCCCTCGACCTGTGTCGAAGAATACTTTCCTTCGCTTATACCGATGAGAAATCCGTTGGTATCAAAAAGTCCGCCGCCGGAGTTGCCGGGATTTATCGCCGCATCTGTCTGGATAAGCTTCTTGGTTCCGCTTTCCACTCTTACGTCTCTTTCCAGCGCGCTTATGCATCCTACCGTGACTGACTGTCCGTATCCAAGGGCATTGCCTATTACTATTGCGCCGTTACCTACTTTTAATTTTGTGGAATCACCTACAGTGGCGATCTTTATCTCATTAAGAGTATCCTTGTCTATGTCCGAAAGCTTTACTGTAAGAACTGCCACATCGGCTTCAGAATCATAGCCTTTAAGGTAAGCTTTAAAACTTGTGTTGTTGCAGAATTGTATTTCATATTCGGAAGATTCCGCCGTATAACCATATTTCGAATAATCTTCGGGAACAACTACATGGGCATTTGTGGCAACCATGAGTTCCTCTTCGTTCTGAGCTATTATAACACCGCTTCCGGCGCCTTTTGATGAATAATCCTGTCCTGTACCTCCGCCTATATACCATCCCCAGCTGGAGCCGTTAGATGAATAGATGGTGGTATTTGTGACTGCCACTATGGAAGGCATTACTTCCTCTACTACAGCGGAAACATCAAGTGCTGTCGCAGATACCTTGCCTGTTGTTTCTACCTTGTCCGGATTAAGCACTGCTGTCGTAAGCTTTGCGTCATCAGTCTCTTTTGTATCTGTCTTATCCGCAACGGCGGCTGTTTCTTTGTCTGTGTTTTCCTTATCCGCGCTTTCGGTCTCTTCCTCCTTATCCTTTGTCAGCGCTACAGTCTGATCGGATTTCTTTCCCGCCTGTTTGCCGGCACCCGAAAACTCTACTGCAGCGTAAAGGCCGCCGATAATGAGTGCAAGTGCAAGCACCGCCGCAATAAGCCCAAGTATCGGGCCACGGTTTTTGTTCTTTTTGCCGTTTCCGCCGTTTTCGTTGCTGCCGTCATTATTGGAGCCGTTACCCGGGTAAGGGTTGTTGTATCCGTTGTTATAACTGTTGTTGTTATAACCGTTGTTGTTATAGCTGTTGTTATAACCGTTGTTGTAATTATTATTGTTATAACCGTTATTATTGCCGTTATTGCCGTAATTGTTATTGTTATAACCGTTATTATAGCCTTCGTTGTTATAACCGCCTGCATCACCGGGTGCAGGCTCCCCGGCAGGTTCTTCTGCGGATGAGCGATTGCTTATCTCGTCACTCACCTTACGTACCTCATCATTATCTCTGTTTTCAAATTCATCAGACATGATATATACCTCCTTCTTGTCTAAAGATCGTTTTTTGTGTTTCTTATGAGTACGTTATACATTTAGTTTGTGTTTTATTTGTGTTCTTTTTTTTAAAAAAATATTTATTTTAGTGTGTCAAGGTTTGTCCCGTCGACACAAAATGTGTCAAGGTATCCCCCTGACACATTTTTGCATTCACATATTTATTCTTCCGGTCCCTTATACTCGAAACAGATCATCGTCATGTCATCAAACTGAACTGCATCCTTTACAAAATCCGCAACGCTTTCGGTAACAATTTCGATAAGCTTTTCTGTTGAGGCGCCGGGCTCTTTATTCAGGGCTTCGAGCATCCTGTCGGTACCGAACATGTTGTTGTCCTTGTCGGTTGCCTCAGGGATACCGTCGGTGTATACAAAGAGCTTGCTGCCCTTTTCAAGCTTCACTTCATATTCTCTGTATTTAACGCCTTCCATACCGCCGACCACAAAGCCGTGCTTGTCCTTAAGGAGTTCAAAGGGGCCGTCGGGCTTTTTGATGGTCGGGAATTCGTGTCCGGCATTGGCAGCCTTAAGGATACCCGTTGATATTTCGAGGATGCCGATCCATACGGTGACAAACATCTCGACCTGGTTGTCGGAAAGGATGGCTTCATTTGCTCTTTCAAGCACTTCGCTTACATTTCCGCAGATATTTGCATAGCTTTGAATGATGACCTTGGACACCATCATGAACAGTGCCGCGGGCACACCCTTGCCGGAAACATCGGCGATAACAAGGCAGAGGTGGTCGTCATCTATAAGGAAGAAGTCGTAGAAGTCGCCGCCGACTTCCTTTGCGGGCTTCATGGAAGCATATATCTCGAATTCCTTTCTTTCGGGGAAAGGCGGGAAGATGTGCGGCAGCATGCCGACCTGGATCTGGGTGGCCATGTTGAGTTCCGCACTGATACGCTCTCTTTCGGCCGCGATCCTTGTGATATGCTCTTCGTAGCCGACAAGGTCTTTTTCCATCCTTCCCATAACTTCGGAAAGGTTTTCGATCTCATCCTTTGTCTTAATGCCGAGTTTTGAGAAGTGATCGTTATTGCCTCGGTGAAGCTGTTTGTCGATGACATATTCCGTCGCGGCATCCGTGATGGCGTTTATGGGCTTTGTGACTGTTTTCTTGACATACTTCGTCATTATGATGGTCACCAGTACGGCGATCAGCAGGATAGCGATAAATGTAGCAACGACAAATCCTATCATGTCGCTGATAATTATCTCAAGCGTTACATCGACGAAAATAAACGCGTATATTCTTCCGGACTGATCCTTGAGCTGCACGCCGCCGGTGCAGATAAGCCCAAGCTTCTTATCACGCTGAATATCATACAACAGGTCGTATTCATCGTGAACTTCGGTGTAGAGGAAGGTATCTATGCGCTTATCCGAAATGGAGCTCCACGCACCGGGGTGAAGTTCCTTTTCGCCCTGGTGGTCGGCGATATAGACAACTGCCTTTGTCGCCGGGTCGATCATTCCGAGGTAGAGATTGTCGATCTTGCTGTTTCGTCTGAATTCCTGCATCAAGGCAACCAGCTTTTGATACTCGCTGCCTTCGCCCATATCGATATCGGAAAAGAGCTCGTTGTATTTTGCCGGGTCGCTTATGCTGTCTCTTTCTTCCTGCGACAGACTGCGGTATTTTTCCATTATCTCGTCGGCCAGCACCTTAAGGTCATCATCCGTGTCAAGCTCGAGCATCATGGATGCATAGCTTGCGATATCACACGCGTAAAGCGAATACATCCTGACAAGCGCATAAGCGTGGATTATGGTACCTGTGAGCTGCGCGGCAAGTCCCAAAAGAAGGCACCCCAACATGACGCCCCTTAAAAGACGTCTTGTAAGTGATCTCTTCTTGATCCTTTCTTTTACGGATCTTCCCATCTCTTCTGCTTTGGCCCTGTCTATTTCAGATACTTTTTCTTCTTTACCTGTAAATTCTTTGTCCATGATAATATCTGCATCCTTTGGGTAATATTCTTTTTAAGATGGAATAAGGATATCACATTTCATACCCATATTCAAGAAAAACAATCCCAAAACCCGTCATATATATGATGATTTTTAAAGATAAATGTGATATCATCAGCATAGATGACATATGAAGGGTAAAAAAGGAGATTCATGATGGACCGTGATGAAATATCCACAGACAAAAATCTGATATACCGCGAATTTCTCCACCGTGAAGAAATGTTTGTTCGTGCGCCCTATAATCCCGAGGTGGAATTCTATTCATGCATAACCTCAGGCGATGTAAAAAAAGTGGATGAGCTGACCGATGAAAGTATCTTAGACAAGCGCGAAGGCTGGGGTATTCTTTCGGAAAACGAGCTTCAGAACGTAAAATATCATTTTGTCATTACGACGGCCGTAGTAGCAAGATACTGCATAAATGCCGGTCTTCCTTTGCAGACGGCCTATGACCTCAGCGACCATTACATCCTTATTGCCGACAAGTGCAAGACTCCAAGGGCCGTTGCTGCTTTGCATAAGCCCATGTGTCTCGACTACGCAAAAAGGATGAGAAGCCTGCAAAAGAAAAGCGTTCAGTCGCCCTATATTTCCAAGTGTATCGATCTTATTTACGACAGGCTGCACACAAAAATATCGCTTGGAGATCTTGCCGAATACTGCGGGCTTTCCGAAAGCTACCTTTGCAGGCTTTTCAAGGAAAAGACCGGGCTTACCGTAAGCGATTACATCACAAAGCAAAAGATAAACACGGCAAAAAAAATGCTGAGGTTCTCGGATTATTCCGTTTCGGATATTGCAAACACCCTTGCTTTTCCGTCGCAGAGCTATTTTACCAAAGTATTTAAGGCAGAATGCGGAAAGACTCCGCTTGCCTTCAGAAACGAAAACAGCTGAAAGCACCCCCAAGGATGCTTTCGGCTGTTTTAATTTATACCTGTTCTTCTTTTTTTATAAGTCCTTCAAGTATTTCGGTGTATATCTTCTGAAAATCGCTCATGTACCCTTTAGAGTAAAGTCCCGAAGAATATCCGAATACCGAATCGAATCCGCCGTCTCCCTGCTCGTTTTCTATGAGCACAAGTTCGAGGCTGGTATTTGCGGCCGCATATTCATCCTTAAGAGGAATGATCTCGGGCCTGAACGTGCCAAGCTCATCCCCGTTTATACCCATCTGAATGTTCACTTCCATGTAATCGTTCTTAAACGGAGAAAACGATTTTAAGATATAATCGTAGGAACTGTTTGCTATGCCCGCCGATACCTGTTCTTTTACAAGCTCCAAAAGCTGCTTCGTATTTTTTATCGATCCAAACCTTGCCGCAGCCGGAAGGTTTTTGATAAGCATACCGACGGCAGTCTCGGACTCGGCCGACATACGGTTGTTATATATCCAGTTCACCATGACATCATCGCTGCCGTTAAACTTATGCAAGGCTGCAAGTGCCGCGGATATAGCCATTACCGAATGCGTAACACCCCAGTATTCTTCTGCCTCTTTTACCATTGACGCATCATATCCGAGGCGTTTTTCCAGCCTTCCAAGGCTCACATTTTTTCCGTCGCCAATGTCCGGGACGGGCGATATGCTCCATTCTATGCCTGAATACCTGTCCTCAAAATACTTTCTTGAATGTTCTTCATCTCCCGACAAGGCTCTTCTTTCCGCATCCGAAATTATCGAAAAGTACATATCCTTTTTGAGTTCTTTTCCAAGATATGCATTCGTCATGTCGTAAAGGAGTATCCTCAGGGAATCCCCGTCCATGATAAGGTGATGTACATCCATGAACAGATATGTTTGATCTCCCACTTTGTACACGGCCGACCTGAAAAGACATGAGCCTATTATCCTGTCAAATGGTCTTACAAGCGTTTCGGTAAGCACTTTCAGTTCTGCTTCGTCTATTTCACGCACCCTCACATCTTCAAAGATGTTCGGCCTGTACTGCTGATAAAGCTCGGAATCTTCGTTGAATCCAAACACCACCATAAGACCCGGGTGATTCTTTATAGCCTTATTCAAAGCATCACATATCTTTTCGGCTTCGAATTCGCTTCCAAAGCGCGCGAGGAAATGGGTAATGCTCCACATGGTGGAATTCGGCTTATAGAGCTGGTTGTCGATCATTTTTTCCTGCATGGGACTTATCCTGTGCGGAACCAGCCTTGCCTCATCCTCTTTTGCCTCTCTTGATCTCTTGTCGGTATTATACAGATGCCTTGAAATGGATCTGGGGGTCTTGAATCTAAACACATCTGCCGCGGTAAGGTCGTCAAAGCCCGCCTCAAAG
>Ga0247608_10006893_pt1 | contig 11829 bp, 7 predicted proteins | sample 176DNAGHGlowgp2_FD_193490 | JGI IMG/M metagenome (GOLD analysis project Ga0247608, IMG submission 193490) | Sheep rumen microbial communities from Palmerston North, Manawatu-Wanganui, New Zealand - 1766 DNA GHGlow gp2 | ecosystem: Host-associated > Mammals > Digestive system > Stomach > Rumen ... | reverse complement strand
ACAGTTATGCATACGTAGTAAATATTTAGCCCTGAAAAAGTAGCAGTACACCAAATTAAGAATATATAATTAAGTGTTATTAAACTAAAGGCTAAGATACTGCGATTATCCATACCTAAAAATAGGCCATAAAACTTAATTTTACTTGTTTTAATATTGTAATTTTTTAAGGTAATTTTAAAGATAATGGCTAAAACTATTATAAATAAGATACCTACTAAAAGGAAATTAGCTATATCTCCAAGAATGTATAATTTTTCATTCATATTAGTTACCCTCTTTAATCATTAAATTAAATATATTATTACTATTCATATAGAAGGCTTTAATATTTTTATAATTTAGTTCAATTTCTTCACTTTTAATATCTACACTACCTTCTATTTCACCTAAAATTGGCAAGTAATCTTGCATAATTAGTAAATTATAATTTTTACTAATGATTCTAATTATTTTAATGTTTTCATATTCTATAAGTCCTCTATCAAGATCGAAGATTCTAACTTTTATTCCAATATTATTATCCATTGTATTTACCTATAAATAAGAATTTACTTTCATCAATATTATCATAAGTACCATTTAAAATATTTTCAACATCATTTAAAATATCTTCAATTTTAACAAATTGTCCAGGAATATTAGTAAATGGTTCTGCAACAAACATTGGTTGTGAGAAGTAATATCTTAGTTTTCTAGATCTATAGAATATGCTTTTATCTTCTTCAGATAATTCTTCGATACCCAATATAGCAATAATTTCTTCAAGTTCTTGATATCTTGTTAAATATCTTAAGACTTCTTCGATTAATTTAAAGTGTCTCTCACCTATTTTTTCAATGTCGACAAGTCTTGACGTCGATTTAAAGACATCAATGGCTGGATATAATCCAAGTTCTGCTATTTTTCTGTCTAGAACTATTTGTCCATCCATGTATGAAGTGATGGTCTGTACGGCTTCATCATTATAGTCATCAGCTGGAATATAAATGGCTTGAAACGAAGTTATGGAACCATTTTCAGTTGAACTAATTCTTTCTTCGATTTTACTAATTTCATTGGCCATATTAGATGGATAACCATTTTCTATAAGTAATTGTTTTAATTCGGTAGCAATTTCTGATTTAGCCTGAATAAAACGATAAATGTTATCAATAAATAATAATACATCTTGCTTTTTTTCATCTCTTAGATATTCAGCTAAACTTAGGCCAGAATATACTGATTTGCTTCTCGATACTGGATTATCACCCATGACACCGAAGACCATGCTCATTTTATCTAGCAGGTTAGATTCTTTCATTTCTTCATATAATTCTTTTCCTTCACGACTACGTTCTCCTGCACCAACAAAGATGGCATTGGCATTAATCGATGAATAAACATTATGAATTAATTCTTTAATAAGGACGGTTTTACCAACACCAGCTCCACCTAGTAAACCCATTCTAAAGCCTTTTTGAAGTGGAGCAAAGAAATCAATTACTTTTATACCAGTCCATAAAATTGGAGCATTTACTTCAACATTTTTTAAAGTAACAGTATCATTATTAATTTTTCTTTTATTTATAGTGTCAATTTGATTCCCATCAATTGGATTTCCATAAGAATCGAATATTCTTCCTAAAATTTTATCTGAATACTCTATTTCTATTCCTTCACTCAATTTAATTACTTCAGTGCCTTTTTTTAAACCGCGGGTATAATTAAGGCTAATACATGTAGCACTAACATTATTTACTGAAACTACTTCAAAAGAATAGTTTTTATCATCGTTTGTTTTAAGAATATCGCCAATTTTAATGTTACTTTCTTCATTTAAGATTACTTCAATGCTAATATCAAAAATTGAAATAATTTTACCAACTACCATAACTATTCTCCCTCTCTATTTTTTTATTTCTTCTACAAATGAAAAACTATTAATCATTTCTTTTTTAGTTTTTGGTGAAAATTTATATTGTTTTAGGCTATCAACCATTTTTTTACCATCACTAAGTCTTTTTTGTAGTTCTTCACTCATTTCTTCAGTATTAGCTAATTCATATATTTGTCTTACATCTAGATAAGATAATAATTCTATTCTAACTTTACTGCCAACTTTTTTCATTTCACTATCTTGAACATTACCACCAAGGCGCGATACAGAAAGTCCGTAATCAATTGCTGGTTTTTCTCCTTTAGTAAAGTTCTTTTCAGATAATACTATTTGTCCATCACAAATAGATATAATATTAGTTGAAATATAATCAGTGATATCTCCAGCTTTTGTTTCAACTACTGGCAGAATAGTAATTGAACCTCCGTTTTTATGTTGGCAACCTTTTTCAAGGAGCCTACTGTGGGTATAGAAGATATCAGATGGATAGGCATCACGTCCCGGAGTCTTTTTACTTGATAAGCTTATCTGTCTATAGATATCAGCATGTTTTTTTAAGTCGTCTAAGCATACTAGGACATCATATGTTTGTAACATAAATGATTCAGCAATAGATAGTGCAACATACGGAGTTAAATATGTTCTTGTTGGTAATTCATCATGGAATGAAGCAACAATAATTGTGTATGACGCTGCTCCTCTTTTAGTTAGTTCATAATAAATATCTTTAACTTCTTTTTTTGTTTTACCAATGGCAACATAGATACATAAAACATTTCTACCTTTTTGGTTAACTATGGTATCTAGACAAATTTGAGTTTTTCCGGTTTTTTTATCACCAATAATTAACTGTCTTTGTCCTTTACCAATTGGATATATTAAGTCAATTCCGGTAATACCAGTCAATAATTCACGTTTTACTAATCCTCTATCCATAAGAGGAAGGGGTGAATTTTCAACGTTTAATTCAACTAAATTATCGAATTTTTTACCGGCAATTAAATCATTACCAAAAACATCGATGACTTTACCGATTGAATCTAGACTAAATAAACATTTAAATTCTTTTTTTAGAGCATATACCATGTCACCAGGCAATATTAATTCATTTATTTTTACTAATGCTACGATTACTCTATCAGGGTATATTCCAAATACATATCCACTAGCTTTGTCTCCAATATTAATTTCTTCGTAAAATGAAACATCATTTAAACCAGTTACTTCAACATTATAATCGTTTACTTTAATTACTCTACCGGTACTATATACATTATCATTATTCTTGATATTTGTAATAGTTTCATTTAAATTACTTGTCCAAATGTCATCCATACCTATATATTCCTTTCGCTTAAACTAAAATCATATATTTTAGCTCGATATATAATTTTAATACCCCTGTATATTTTGTCACTCACAAGTGTTTTTATATTTTCATTTAAATAATCATAGTTTTCATTTTTGTTACCTACTAAAATTGTAATTTGCGGATTATTTAAATCTACTAACTGATCTAAGTAATCAATAAAATTGTCAATATTATTTTCAGTATTCATAACTTTAAAAGCATCATATACTTTGTATTCTTTATTTGTAAGTATATCTTTCATATATGCTTCATATTCATTTTCGGTCATACTTTTTAGTTTGTATATTGTAGTGCTATCAAATTTATTTCTTAAATTAAGACAAAAATTATAATCTTTTGAATCATCACATAATGTTAGAAAATCTTTAATTAATTCTTCATAATTAACTACAAAATTTTCATCAATTTTTTTATTCAATTCAAAAATATTTTGATTTTGATATTTGGCTTCATTCAATAAGTCAATAACATTTGTATCGAATGCATATACACTACTTACGTTTTCTTGTTTTTCTTCTTTTATTCCCTTTTCTTTATTCTTAATTTCTTTATCAAGTAACTCTAGTTTATTTTCTTTGTCTTCGATTAAATCGTCATATCCTTGAAGTTTATTAACAAAATATGATTTTGTTTGAGAATTGACGATTCTGACAGTTTTTTTCAAGACTGTAAACATTAAGAATACAAGAAAGGCAATAATCAAACAGACGATAATAAATACAATTAACATTTTAATATGTTACAAGTGGGTTAAAGAATAATAACAAGAAACAAAATGCAAATAAGAACAGTAAAAATACTGCCGTAACTATTAGAATTGTCATTACTGAATGAACAACATCATTTTTAGTTTCGGGATTTCTGCCAATAGCCTCTGCTACTCTACCGCCAAGAATTCCTACACCTATTCCTAATCCTAAAAAACCTAATCCTATCATAATGCCAATTGCTAATGCTGTATTTGATAATATTGCTTCCATTTTTTCACTCCTTTATAGTTCTCTATTCTAAAAATTATTATATCATTATTAATTCTAACTTGTCAATTTATTTTACTCGATTCAAGTAAGATGGTTCGGCAAGTAAAATTCTACTACTAAGCGACATAAAATATTCTTCACTTAAATTGACATTGATATTTTCAGAAGATACGGTAATTTTTTTACCAGCAATTTCTAAAAATTTTCCAGTATCATTTTCTTTATCATAGTATGTCATTGTATTTCCACCTACTATTTTGATAAATGACATACTACCTAAAGTTGTATATTCTGTATCGTCAATATTAAGAGTTACAGATTCAGGAAAAAAGTATATTCCTTTACCATCATATAAGAAGAAATATTCATATTTGTTAGTATCATATCCTGTTGTAATAAAATTTTCTTCATCTTTTTTTTCATATGTAGAATAATCATATAATTTATATTGACTGCCACCTCTTAGGGGAAAGGCAATGAGCATTTCTTTAGGGAAAATCACTTTATTTTCGTCTTTATAATATATCGGAGTGGCATCATAATTTATTTTGTTTTTAGTTGATGAAATATCAACAATCGCTTTTTTTAAATTATATGTTATAACAGCATTGTATTCAACTTTGGCACTACCAAAGTATTGAAATACTGCCACTTCTTGTTTATTACGATAATTATCATATTTATATTCTTTATATAGAAAGTACATTGCCACCAAGAGAACAAATACGACCATTATAGGTATTAATATTTTATATCTTTGTTTTATAAAATCAATTATTTTTTTCATACGTACCTCACAATCTAAAGGAAATTGATTTATTTATATATAATGTACCTTCTTCACTTTCAACACTTGTTATTGTTAATTTTAATGAACTATCACGATCGATATTATATTTAGATAAATCAATATAGCCTTCTCCAGTATCAATATTTACATTTGATGATTCATAACCACTTTCAGAAGTAAATTCCCCTTCATCATTGTATACTTTATATTTAAAGCTTAGAGTTACATTTACTTTGGTAGCTTTATAATCATTTGGTAATTTAACATTATATGTCAATTCTTTATTAATACTAGAATATTTATATACTGATATATCGAATAAAGGCATTTTAGTTGTTATTTTCATATAACTATTGTCATCATCACCGTCAATTTTGTGGTATTTTGTTTCACCATTATCAGCATCAATGGTAGTATATATAAATTCAACCCTGTATGTCGTATTAACTTTTAAATTGCTTAATATTACATGAGTATCGTTTTTTGGTAAAGGGACAATACTTGTACCACCTTTTTTTACACCATCAGAATCAATTTCAGTGACTTCAGCATAGATTGATTGATATTCATTGTATGGATCATAGATAACATAGTCAACATCAATTTGTCTAAGTCCTGGTGTAATTCTAACAATGGATGTCGATTTAGCTTTAGCCTTTATTTCTTCGATATTTACAGGATCTACTTTTCCAGTATTGTTGATATTATTTCCTTTGTTAGCTGTCGCATTGTTAGTCCCTGTACCACTATTATTATTTGTTGTAATATTACTATCATTTGTAGTAGTATCCTTTTTTTCTTCTTTAAATTGATTAGTACTTCCAATAATCTTTTTTAAGTCAATTTCTAAATTATTAAAATTTAGTTTTTCATTGGCAATATCAAATTTATAATTTGAAGTAACTAACGTTGTTGCACTAATGGTTTTTAGATTAAGTTTATAATTAGATAATTTAGCATTTCCTAATTTATCTAATTCTACTAACAAATAATTGTTGGCATTAATACTACGATTAGAACTGACTATTGATTTATCAATAAGTAGGTATTCTCTATCATCTAATTTATAAAATTTAGGCTCTGTAGTACTCTGTAGTTTAGTTTCATTGTTATGTGAAATAACTTTACCATCAGAGTTTATTTCATAAAATTTACCATATAAATTCATAGAATCTGTTATGGTATTATAGACGATTACTTTTTTACCTAGATTGATTTTCTTATCTTGATATATTAGGTAGTAATTATCATTCCATCTAATACGTAACTCGGCATCTTCAGAAGTATTTAGATAGTTTTTATTAACATCTTGAATGATACTTCCTGTTTCAATTTTATATAATATTTTAGAGGTTTTATTATATTTATAGATAAATAAGGAGAAAATACAAATAATTGCAACTGATAAAATTAAAATTATTATAAAATTTCTCTTATTCCTTAAATCATATTTTCTCCTCATAATATCACTCCTTATTTTTTATTAGTATAAACTGGACTACCAATTATTTTTATTGGCTTGGCAGTATCTTTAAGATAAAATTTGACGATTGTTGGATAACCTGTATCAAGTACATTTTTCATTCCATCTGGGGAAATAATGTATTGTGGATTGTTTGATTCATCTTTTGTAAAACCGTGATCATCTACTAGATAATTTCCGGTATATGTTAAATTTTCATCATAAAAGTTTTCATTTTCGGTATCATAGTTTGACCAAGAACCTATCGTATATTCAACATTAGTGATTTTACTAATATTTGAGCCACCTAGGAAAGTTACTACAATACTATGTTCAGTAGCTGTAAATTCAACTTTACCAAATCCAACGCCATGTTCGTCAGTTGAATATATAGTGATTGGTGGATCAGTTTGAACTCTTACTACTCTTTCTTCAATAGGAGTAGATTCATTATAATTATTTAAATTAGCGCTTCCAGAAACTACGATTGTGTATGCAGTATCTTTAGATAGATTAATAAAGCGAATAGGATTCATCTGATTATTAATATCATCGATTTTAAATGGATGATTATTGTCGACGGTTGTATATACACCATCTATCATTACTTGCATATTGCCTGCAGGAGAATTACCAGATAATAATTGAACATAGTAATTACCTTCAACCAATACTTCATATGGGTCTGTTACGTGAGGAGTAACTTCAATTGCATATGGATTGGATTCATCAGTTAGATAAATGGCATTTCTTTCAATATTGTTTAGATTTGGTAGTGCCAAGGCATTTATATGACGACTTATGCCTCCTAATAAAATTTCTTTAAAAACTGGTTGTGCATTTTTTGTTTCAGCATAATTATCATAATATTCATATGTTGCATATACATATACTTTATAATTTTTGTTATGTTCAAAACTATTATTAATGGCTAACTTGTCATTGTTAGTTGCATTAAGTTTCTTAGCTGGAATTGTATTATAAAGCAATTTAAGATTAGATTCAGGATTGCAATCAGCACCATTTGTTGTTCCATCACAAATAACATAAGTTACATCATAATTAAATTTAACACTTGCACTACTATAGGCAACTAATTTAATTTCAGTATTAAGCATTCTGTCACCATAACTACGATTTTCGGCATCAGATAAAACGGATTTTATATTAGCATTCATAAATATATCATTACTTCCCCATGTCTTAATACGATAATTATCAGTTGTAAATGTTTTATTGGTTTGAGTTAAAGTAGTATCAAATAACTGAGTATAATTTTTAACATTATTTTTATTTAACCAAGCATAAACTCTGAAATAATATGTAGTTGAATCTTTTAAACCATCGATATTAATATTATTAATTGGGGTATCTAAATGGCTATTATCGAGTGGAATTTCTATAGTTGGTCTTACAATTTTATCTTTATTACCAATATCTTCAAGATTATCCCAAACATCAATATATAATTTATATGTACCATTTTCCTTTTTATTGATACATTCATTTGTATTGTTTTCTTCGCAAAATTCACTATCATCAGCGCCAGACAAGGTGATGGTAAAATTTTCGCCATTTATCATATCTACCTTATTAGAAATATTAATAGTTGGGGTATAACTACTAAATGAAAATTCATTTTCATGAGCATCATAACCCATATTTTCACTTAGAAGCATTTTAGGATTTAAAGCTATTATCTCGTTATTTATACTGACTTTTCTGCCATCAATATCAAGTGTATATGTTGGAAGTGTTTTTGATGTATTTGATTTAGGACTTAATAATTTAGCATAATAGCTAGTATAATCAATTTTTTTTGTATCTTCATAAATAGTATATCGATAATATCCCTTGTTATAATTGCTTGACTCGTTCCATATAATAGGATTAAAATTGCCTCTTTCACATGTGGTATCATCATTAGGATCTGTGCATGTGTTTCTTTTAATAATTCCTTCAGTAAGTGATATATATTTTCCAAGTGAAGCTTTAGTGTTATTACCCTGCATTATCATATAAGAATAATCAAATTTTTTAGTTTCAGTATTGGTACCTACAGTATATTCATAACCAGCAAAACCAGTATCATACATAGCCTCAACATAAACGTAGATCGTTTTAATACTACTTGTAGTTGACTTCATACCAGCTTTTTTCAATATTTGATAATCGACAATAAGACATCTATTGTCTTCGGAATTACTATAACATGGTGATAATCTGCCAAAGTTGATTTCTTTTGTTTTATCGATTTCACTAGTTGGATCATTATTATTATAAGTAGTAAAGGTTACTTTATAATTAACTATTCTTGAAATTAATTCATCATCAGCAAGTATGTTAATTCTTACTTGATTATCTATTAATTCGTTATTAATAACATTAAATTTAAAGTTATAATCACTAGCCTTATATTCTCCTTCGAACAATCTCAAAGTATCGTCTGATACTTGTGGATAATTGCCATCTTTATTTTCACTTTTTAAATAAATGGCATAATAATCACCTTTATTTAGATTTGGAATCGTTATATTACCTTTAAAGACATTATATGAATAGTTGTTATCTTTATCAGAGGTAATTGATAAAATGTTTTCTGTTTCATCAATGCTATAATAAATGCCATAATCAGACTTAGTATTTTCACGGTACAAAGCATTATCTGGATCATCTATTTCATACCAATAAGTGACACTATTTTCAGTAGATTTAGTAAGATACATGCCTAATTTTGGAGTTTCTTTTGATTCGTATACTGTGGTAAACATACCACGGTTTTTTGGAATACCGCTATCATTAAATGGTAGATTGGAAATTCTTCCATCATCATCTTTGGTAGACATAGCTTCAATTTCAAATCCAATATAGTATTTATTGCCTCTTCGCATAATGGTATCAGTGGTTTCTTTACCATAGTCCATATAAATCTCATAAGGATGGTAATTTTCAACATCTTCGTATATTTCTTTTATTGCTTCTCCTTTTGGATCTAGGTAAAATGATACTTGCTTATTGTTTTCATCATAGACATATATTTTAAATTTTTTAGGTTCAAAATGAGCAGCAAGCAATTTACTTGTTTCCCATGAAGCTGTAACAGTATAACCAACGACAGTGTTTTCGTTGTGGAGATTAGAGTATGGTCCATTAGAGCCATTTTTAATTGGCGTAGCAGTAATTTTCATTTCTCCCAAATCATCACGAAGTAGAGCATCATCAACACGATAAGGATAGCTTTTATTTGAAATTTCAATAGGCTTAGTACCATTTTCATTATAATAAGCACGAATATATACGGTATAGTATTCTTGTATTTTACCATTGGTGCTTATTGAAGCGAGTGTATTGAAACTTAAATCAAATGTAGTGCTACTACTAATTTGATAAGCATTATCATAGAATTTTTCTTTAATATCAAAATTGTTTGTATATAGTTTTATTGCTGGTGAAGTAATTGGTGATACTCCACCATTTTCAATTGTTTCTGTAGAAAGATTACCTTCATATAATGAAATTTCTACTCTTTTAATGGCTCTTGCACTTTCTTCTTTACTCATTTCACCAATATTATCTACGACAAATTGACTACTTAAGTTAATAACATCTTGACGGCTGCTTTCGGCATCATGCCAATCAATATAGAATGTTGACAAACTCTTTGTATAAATACCTTTTACTTCATTACTATAGTCTATTTTTACTGCTCCACTATTTGGCATATCTGTTCTCTTTGCTTTAACTCTAACTGTATAAAATGTATTTTCTTCCAAGCCGCCAACATCTAATATTGCCTGTAATTTGCCATCAGTTCCTGGTTCAAATTTAATATTTTTTGTAGTAACTATTGCAGTTTCATCTTCACTATCACCAGTTGGATCGTTTATAATTTGAACGATAGCATTTCTCGTAACACTACATTCTTCTGTATCATTGCTGTTTAATAAGCAACTATTATCTGTTAGGTAAATAGTACCATAGATTCGATTATAACTGGTATTATTTTTGTCAGGAACAATTGTAACAAGAGGGTCTGTCTCCATTTCAAAATAACCATCACTGTCAGTTATGATATGTTCTAGAATTTTTTCGTTATCAAAATATTCAATAATAATTTTATAATAATACCTAGTACCTATTTTAAGTTTATCTTCACCTTCACCTACAGGAATTTCTATTGGTGAAGCATTATTTTTAACAATTGCCGGAATAGACTGTACTAATTTTCTAATTTCTTTGTTTTCATCATCGGTGGTTGTTTCGTAATGATATATTGAGTAGGTATAACTACGAATAGCATTATCTTCATCAACAATGTTAGATATGGCAAATTTGAATCTATTTTCAGTTTTATCTTTTGTTATTGCAATATTACCAAAATCAGGTAATTTTTTTAGTGTCATGGCTGTTACCGATAATTCATAATCACTTCCTAAATTATATGGTGGTACCATAAAATCAGTTAAAACAGCTGTATAAATACTGTCACTTTCTAAATTTCCGAAAAATCTTTCATAAGGTTTATCTTCGCTATTTAAATTTTTTAATTCAATTACTCTATCTTTGCCTTCACTATCTTTAACAGGTTCGGTTACGCCAGTTTCTTCATTATATTTTTTTAGGAGTAATTTGGCTGAGGTAGCTTCACAATTCTTATCAACAGTAATAGTATATCCTAATTCATTTGTAGTAGCATAGGATTTTTCAATGCTAATACCAAGTGGATTTGTTTCAAGTATTTTTTGAATATATTTACCATTATCACTTTCATTAACAACTGTAAATAAATATTTAGTATTTGGAGTTAAAAATGGAACTGTATATGGTCTATTAGGTATAATGTCATCATATTTTTCAACTGTTTTTCCAGTTTCTAAATTAATTACTCGCAATGTAAAATTGTCAGTTATGACAGTGTTTTCCATATCGAATCTTACAGTTATGTCAGTACTTGTAACCTCAGCGTTTTCTAAAGTTACTGATATATTATTTTCTTTTTCAACAATTTCTTCAGTATTATTTTCGTTATTTGTATTTCCAGTAGCGTTATTGCTTTCTTGATTATTGCCATTTCCGTTGCCATTACCGTTATTGTTAACGATGGTAGTTACTTCTTCTTTTGCCTTAGGAATGATTTCAATATTTTCATCACCATTAATAGTAATTGCGGTAATAGACATAATATCATCATTGCCTTTAGCAATTGCTTTATTTCCTAGATCAATTAAAATGTCACCAGCAGAAATGTATGTGCCTTCAGCGGTAACTTGATATTTTACTTCCCTATTTTCAATATTAACTATACCATTTTCGGTATAAACTATTTCAAAGTAATCTCCTTTAATA
>Ga0247608_10006889_pt1 | contig 11833 bp, 10 predicted proteins | sample 176DNAGHGlowgp2_FD_193490 | JGI IMG/M metagenome (GOLD analysis project Ga0247608, IMG submission 193490) | Sheep rumen microbial communities from Palmerston North, Manawatu-Wanganui, New Zealand - 1766 DNA GHGlow gp2 | ecosystem: Host-associated > Mammals > Digestive system > Stomach > Rumen ... | reverse complement strand
TCGGAACCGGAAAATACCAGGAATATCTGGAAGAGACAGAAAAACTGTAACGGATGCTGAGAGGAGGCTATATCGAAAAAATCATATACCGGAACGAAGAAAACGGCTATACGGTCCTTGAGGTTGAAACCACGGAGGGAAACGAGGTTTTTCACGGGACCGTTTTTGGCGCGGCCGAAGGCATGTATGTCAGGGCTGAGGGAGAGTATGTCTACCATCCGCAGTACGACCTGCAGTTCCGGATGGATACCTGCGAGCTTTCCATGCCGGAGGATCTGACCGGGATCGAACGCTTTCTGGCCTCCGGCGTCATTAAGGGCGTAAGGGAGACCATGGCCAGACGGATCTTGCAGACCTTTCGGGAGGATTCCCTCCGGATCATGGACGAGGAGCCGGAGCGGCTGGCGGAGATTAAGGGCATATCCCTGAAAATGGCAAGAAAGATGGGGGAATCCTATCAGGAGACCAGAGCGTACCGGAATGTGATCATGTTCCTCTCGAAATACGGGATCGGCGTCAAAATGGCGGTGAAGATCTACAGGGAATTCGGGGACGGGATCTACAAGGTGATCAAGGAGAATCCCTACCGGATCGCAGAGGCGGTTCCGGGCGTCGGCTTTGTTACGGCGGACCGGATCGCGCTGGGCAGCGGAATGGCCCGGGACAGCAGCATCCGCCTGCATTCCCTTGTTCTTTATATCCTCGGGGAATCCGGAAACCTGGGACATATGTATATCCCGGAGTCCTGGCTGGTAAAAAAGGCCTATGAGCTTTCCGAGAGCGAGGAGGAATTCGGGGAATTTCAGGAAAGAATACATGATCTTCTGCTGGAAATGACCATTGCCGGCAAGGTCATGATGAAGAATACGCCGGATGGTGAGGTGGCGGTGTACGCTGCCTGGGATTATTATACCGAGCTGGGAAGCGCCCGGCTGCTGAACGATCTCACCCTGCACTATGATATAGATGAGAGCGAGCTGGAAACTGCCATGAAAAGGGTGGAGAAGGAATGCGGCATCCAGCTGGAGGAAATCCAGAAAAATGCTGTGGAAACGGCCATCCGCTCGGGAGTCAGCGTGATCACAGGCGGCCCGGGAACGGGGAAGACCACCATTATCCACGCCATTATCAAGTACTTTGAGCAGCAGGGCGAATCGGTTCTGCTTGCCGCTCCCACGGGCCGTGCAGCCAAGAGGATCACGGAATCCACAGGCTATCAGGCCAGGACCATTCACCGGCTGCTGGAATTCTGCGGTATGCCGGAGGATAACGGGGAGGATGTAAAAATGACCTTCCTCCGGAACGAGGAAAATCCGCTTTCCTGCGACGCGCTGATCGTGGACGAGGCGTCCATGATCGATTCCCGGCTGTTCTACGCGCTTCTGAAGGCGCTGGTCAACGGGACGAGGCTGATCCTGGTCGGAGATACGGACCAGCTTCCGCCGGTCGGCGCGGGAAATGTGCTGCATGATATCATTGCCAGCGGATGCTTTCCGGTGACGGTCCTGCAGAGGATATTCCGGCAGGCGGAGGACAGCAGTATCGTGGAAAATGCCCACAGGATCAAGGACGGCATCCATCTGAGCATCAATAATAAAAGTAAGGATTTCTTTTTCATCCCCCGAAGCGGTATAGAGGCCATCCGGGAGGAATGTGTTAAGCTGCTCCGGGATCAGCTTCCCGGATATCTGGGCGTGGAGCCCGGAGAGATCCAGCTGCTGACGCCCATGCGGCGGTACGAACTCGGCGTGGAGGCCATGAACAGGACTCTTCAGTCGGCCATTAATCCCCCGGGCAGGACGAAAAGGGAGAAAGCTTTCGGAGAGGTGATCTTCCGCGAGGGAGATAAGGTCATGCAGATCCGGAACGATTACAAGCTGGAGTGGAAGATCTACCGGAACGTCCCGAAACGGGAAGGCCTTCTGGATGAGGGGATCGGCGTATTCAACGGTGATATGGGGACTCTGGTGGAGGTCAACGACTTCGATGAGGAGCTGGTTGTGCTGTTTGATGACGGCCGGATCGTGACCTACGATTACCGCCAGGCGGATAATCTGAGCCATGCCTTTGCCATTACGGTGCATAAATCCCAGGGAAGCGAGTATCCGGCAGTGGTGCTCCCCCTTTACAGCGGTCCGAGAAAGCTTCTCAGCAGGAATCTTCTCTATACCGCGGTTACGCGAGCCAGGCAGATGGTGGTTGTGGTGGGTAACCTGAAGCTTGTGAATGATATGATCGACAATGTACAGGTCCAGAGACGGTTTACCGGTTTTACGGAGAGAATAAAGGAAATATATGCAGATACTGACTGATCTTATTTTTCCGCCCCGCTGTGCGGTCTGCGATGCCGTGCTTCCGGCGGGGGAATGGGGCGCCTGCAGAGCCTGCAAGGCCAGGCTCAGGTATATCCGGGAGCCGAGATGTCTCCGCTGCGGCGGGGAAATGCCCTACGGCTCGGAGGAAGAGTACTGCGGAGGATGTGCGGGTAGAAAGCTTTCGTATGAGATGGGCTTTCCGCTTCTCAGCTATGTTCCGCCGGTGTCGGACGCGGTGGCGGCCATGAAGTACCATGGAAGAAAGGAATATGCGGCCTTCTATGCCTCCGAGATGCTCCGGGTTTTTTCGGCATCCTACAGGCTGGCTGCGCCGGAGGCGGTGATCCCGGTCCCGGTTTCCGCAAGAAGGCTGCGGAAAAGGGGCTATAATCAGGCTGAACTTCTGGCGGAGTTTATTGCGGAGGGAATGCAGCTGCCCATGGATACCGGCTTTCTTCGCCGGATCCGTAATACGAAGCCCCAGAAGACTCTGGGGAGCAGCGCCCGGGAGGACAATCTGAGGGCATCCTTTCTGGCGGAGACGCCTCCGGGAGAAAGGCCGTACCGCACGGTGCTTCTGGTGGATGATATCTATACCACGGGAGCAACGGTGAACGCCTGCGCGGAAGCCATGAAGGCGGCGGGGGTGCAGAAGGTATATTATACCAGTGTTACCATTGTGAACCGGAGTGACGAGGGAACTCTGAAGAAATAAACGATTTTTGCATGGAGCAAAGGAGGAAGAACATGAAGCGAGTGGCGCTGATCTTCGGCGGAAGATCCAGTGAACATGAGGTATCCTGTGTTTCGGCCGCCAGTGTGGCTGAGAATCTGGACAGGGAAAAGTATGAGGTGATCCTGGTCGGGATCGAAAAGAGCGGAAGATGGCTTCTGGCAGATACCATCGGTTCTCTTCGGGACGGCAGCTGGAAAAACAGCGATACAGAGGTTATTCTTTCTCCGAGTACCGGAAGAAAGCTTCTTCTGAGAAAGGGAGATTCCTGGCAGGAAAAGGAGATTGATGTGGCGTTCCCCATGCTTCATGGCCTCTGGGGAGAGGACGGAACCATCCAGGGACTCTTTGAAATGGCGGATATTCCCTACGTGGGCTGCGGCACCCTTTCCTCCGCAGTCTGCATGGATAAGCTTTTTGCCAAGCAGGTGGCTGCCGAGGCGGGCATCATCCAGGCGGACTTTGTACCCGTTTTTGCTGAAAAACTGGCGGATATGGACAGCGTGATCGAAGGGATTGAAAAGAAGGAGGCTTATCCGGTATTCGTGAAGCCTTCCAATGCGGGATCCTCCGTGGGGATCACAAAGGCCCATGACCGTGAGGAATTAAAAAAAGGCCTTCTGGAGGCGGCAAAGCATGACAGAAAGATCCTGGTGGAGGAAACCATTGTAGGAAGAGAGCTGGAGTGTGCGGCCTATGGCTGGGGGGAGGAGACTCTTGCCAGCGGCGTGGGAGAAGTGATCAGCGCAGCTGAGTTCTATGATTATGATGCGAAGTATAATGATGCGGCCTCCCGAACGGTGATCGATCCGCCTCTTCCGGAAGGGAAGAAGGAGGAAATCCAGGAGGTGACGAGGAAGATATTCCGCTGCTGCGACGGCTTTGGCTTTGCCAGGGTGGATTTCTTCCTGGAAAAGGATACGAACCGGGTCGTATTCAGTGAGATCAATACTATCCCGGGACATACGGCGATCAGCATGTATCCCATGCTTATGGCTGCTTCAGGCTATCCGATGCCGAAGTATCTTGACGGGCTGATCGAAATGGCCTTTTCCCGTCATAAAAACGGAATGACAGAAAAGTAAGAGCCAGGGAAAGGAGCATGGCGCACACAAGGACCAGAACAGAGCCGGCTGTGCTGCCCATGATTTTCTTTGGCTGAAGATAAATGGCCAGACTGAAGGTCATATGCAGAAGAAGCGGCGGGAGGATTCCCCCGCTTTTTTCTTTCAGAAAACCAAGGATCAGGCCGAAGATCAGGGCAAAGCTGCTTTCGAAAAGATTGAGATTGTACAGGGCGTAGCAGAAGGCGCTGAAGATCACTGCCGGAAGGGCGGTAAGCGCCTTTTTGGCAAAATGCAGGGTGACGCCACGGAAAATGATCTCTTCCGCGAGCGGAAGAAGGAAAATACCGGAGATGAGATAAAGGACCGAGGCGTCTGCCGTCGTCATTTCCCGGATGGCAGAGCTGTATTTTTCCATAGCCCCGGGAAAAAGGTTCTGCAGGGTGTAAAGAAAGGCAGTGAGCATATACCGGAGGCAAAAGCCCAGAGGAAGAAGAAAAAGGTAGGGCAGGGGATGCATATATTTTGCTCGCAGCACCCGCTCAGCGGTTTTTCGCTCCACGGGGGCACCGAAGGTGCGTGTCCAGCCGGGAAAGCAGATGTGGCTGTACCAGAGACCGAAGACCACGAGATAGAGAATGGACCGGCAGGTGTGGAAAATGTCCGGTGTGACCGCCAGGTCAAAGATCGAATCGATCCGGTTTAAGGGAGAAAAAAAATAGGAGATGGGGATGGAGGCAAAATACGCCACCAGCGCCAGAAAAAGGCATAAAAAAGGAGGGAGCAGCGCCGGCAAAAGATAAATTTTCTTTTTCTCCCGCATGGTCTGTTCCCTCTTTCCTTAATCTGAATGGATATCAGCTAAATGCTCTAAATCTGATAATCTCAGCCGGATGATCTCAGTCTGTTCATTTCAGCCGGATCAATCGACAATTTTCTTTTCTCTTTCGCGGCGTCTCTTTTCCTCTGCCCGTGCTGCCTTTTCGTCTGCCTTGGATTTCTTCATGGCAATATCGGTCTGGAGCTGCTTCTGGTATTCTGCCTGACGCTCAATAAGACGCTCGGAACGGCTCTTCTTCTTTTTCCTGCCCTTCTCATCCACGGCTGCGGCTTCTTCCTGCTGCTTCTTCTTGGTTGCTTTATGCAGGGTTTTTACGCTGGTAAGATAGATTCCGCTGACCATGGCCTTTACCTCGCCGTGGCTGGGTACATCGGAATAAATGGCTTCATCACAGATCAGGGTGGTGATCTGCGGCCCGATCTTGGCCTTCACCACCGGTATCTTCGCCTTCTGATACCTCTTCGGTGCCTGGTCCATCACGGCCTTTGGCAGCTTGGCATCTTTCATTGGCATGATCTTTTTGTCGATGATGAACATGCTTACCGGCTGGGCTGCTGCTGTGATCTCTTCACGCTGCTCCAGCTGTTTCTTCTGCATCTTGTTACCGAAGTAGTACAGGACACCGAGAATGGCCAGAAGGACCAGTAGGATGATACCTACGATAATGAGTATTTTCACTGTGTGTTCTCCTTAATTCTTTTTTCGTTCTGTGCACGCGCAGTGCATGTTTCGCGCATGCTTCATGTTCAGCGCCTAGTGCTGTCAGATCCCGGAGCCGGCTCCGCTTCCGTCCTTTGCGGCGGCCGGACTCTTGTGGCTTTCCAGCATGGCAGTGATCCGGTCGGGAATGCTGCGGTAGAATTCCTTCCGCTCAGCCGCTTCCATGCGCCCGGGATAGACAGCAGGAGCAAACTCGATGATGACGTGCCTGCTCCGGATAAAGTGCAGGAAGTTTGTTTCCATGATCCGGTCGAAGCCGGTCATGGCAACAAGGACCATGGCTGAATCCGACTTTTCCGCCATCCGGTAACCGCCTGTTTTAAAGGGCAGCAGTGTATCGGTATGGTTTCTTGTTCCTTCGGGGAAAAGGCCGAGGGAAAGTCCCTTGCTCATCCGATCCGTGCCCTCTTTTATGGTTTCCAGTCCGGCACGGACGTTTTCCCTGTCCAGAAAGAGGCTGCCCATATCTTCAATATAGCAGTGGAAGAGGGGAACCTTCAGAAACTCTTTCTTTGCCACAAATCCCATAGGTCCCTTGGAAAGGGTCTGCAGGATGATGATATCAAAATAACTTCTGTGATTACCGATAAACAGGGCGGCCTGATCCTTATCCGGCAGGTTTTCCCGGCCTCTTACCTCAATCCTTGTACCGGCCAGGAAGATAAGACCCTTGAAGAATCCTCTAACCAGCTTCTGGGACTTTTTCCATGCCTTTTCCGGGTGCTTTTTGGAAAGCGCCTTGTGATACCAGTGCACAGGCATCATGAAGACTACGGACAGGACGGCCCAAAGACCGCAAAGAATCAATCTGATCATACGCTTTACCTTCCATACATTTTGGCTGTTTCATAGAGACGGTTGGCCAGATGGTCGGTCAGAGCCTCCTGCTTATAACGCCAGGACCAGTTTCCCGTTCCGACGCCGGGAGTGTTGAACCGTGCCCAGGAGTCCAGCTCCAGCACATCCTGCATGGGAACGATAGCCATATTGGCAACGGATCCGAAGCATGCCCGGATGAATACCCAGCAGACATCACTGGCATCTGTGCTGTAGTAGCGTCTCAGCTTATCCCTGGATGCCTCATAAGCGTGCTTGTACCAGCCCAGAGTGGTGTCGTTGTCATGGGTTCCGGTATAGCAGACACAGTTGCGGATATGATTATGGGGCAGGAAGCTGTTTTCATTGGGGTTTTCAAAAGCAAACTGCAGGATTTTCATGCCCGGAAAGCCGAAGCGGTCCCGGAGCTCGATCACGGATTTGTCAATCTCGCCCAGATCCTCGGCAATGATGGGCATATGGTAACCGAGAGTTGCTTCGAGTGTGGTAAAGAAGTTTTCGCCGGGAGCGGTAACCCATTTTCCGTTGATGGCGTTTTCTTCACCATAGGGAACAGCCCAGAACTTATCAAAGCCGCGGAAGTGGTCGATCCGAAGGAAGTCCGTCAGCGTAAGCTGATGACGGATCCGGGCAAACCACCATTTATAGGCCGTCCTTTTGTGCTCCTTCCAGTTGTAGAGCGGATTGCCCCAGAGCTGGCCGGTAGCGGAGAAATAATCCGGCGGGACGCCGGCCACAACCGTGGGATAGCCCTCATCATCCAGAAGAAAGAGCTTTTTATGGGTCCACACATCCACGCTGTCCCAGGCAACGAAGATCGGGATATCGCCGATGATGGAAATATCACGCTCGTTGGCATAGGCCTTCAGCTTCATCCACTGTCTGAAGAACAGGAACTGGATAAACTGATAATAGCCGATTTCCTTTTCCAGCTTTTCTGTCCATTTCCTTCGCTCGGCGGCGGTGGGATTCTTCAGGCTGTCCTCCCACATATACCAGGGAGCGCCCTCATGGTAATCCTTGCCAGCCATGAAGAGGGCGTAGTCCTCCAGCCATTCATTTTCTTTCTTGAAGTTTTCGTATTCCTCCTGCTGCGCCGGATCGCCGGAAAACTGATCCTTCACCCCCGGATCGAGGTAGCGTTCATAGGCAGCCTTCAGCAGGCCGGTCTTAAACTGGATCACATCCCCGTAGCAGATATCTTCGGGATTCCACTGGGGCATGTTCTGAAAATCGCTGTCATAGAGAAGTCCGAGCCTTTTCAGCTCCTCAGGGTCGATGAGAAGAGGCTGTCCGGCAAAGGATGAAAACGGCTGATAGGGGGAATCCCCGAAGCCGGTATGTCCCAGCGGGAGAACCTGCCAGGCGGTCATGCCGCTTCTCTGCAAAAAGTCTACAAAATCATAAGCCCCTTTTCCCAGATCGCCGATGCCGTAGGGGCTCGGAAATGAGGTGGGGTGAACAAGAATACCGGCGTAACGCTTGGGTCCGATATCCACGGTTTCCAGGTTGCCCATCTGTATATCCTCCACTATTTGATTCACTTTGCTTATTATAGCTTTTTAATAAGGAAAAGGCAAGGAACTTTATAATACGCCGGGTAATTCCGGAATAATGACACGGAAGTTTGATAAATGGGGATTGATATATCTTTCTGTTTGTGATAGAATCCACGTTTGAATTGTGTAAAGGATTATCATAAAATCCATAAAATCCAAAGGAGGAAGACGAAAATGTTCAAGAAAAAGATCGCAGCAGCTATTCTGGCAGGCCTTATGGTATGCTCTCTTGCAGCATGCGGAAGCAAGGATGAAGGGAAGACGGATGCACCCGCTTCTACTGCGGCAGCTACAGAGGCAAAAACAGATACCACAGAAGTAAAGAAGGACACCGAGGCGCAGAAGGAAACCGAAGCAGAGAAGGACACCGAGGCACAGAAGGAAACCGAGGCGGACGCATCGAAGGATGAAAACGGGGATGTACAGGCTGAGGAGAAAACAGAGGCTCAGGCTGACCAGGGTCAGAATCCGGCAATGAATATCATTGGTACATGGTCGCATGAGCGTGCAACCATGACGGTTACGGCCAATGGCGACAAGGGCGCAGATTTCTACATTACCTGGTCCAGCAGCGCTGCCGAGCATGCAGAGTGGACAATGCATGGTGAGTTTGACGGTGATGATAAATTCTTTTACTATGACTGTGTGAAGAAGCATGTTACCTACAGCGAGGATGGCTCTGTTGCCGAAGAGGTTGAGGAGTACACAAAGGGTTCCGGCGCTATCGTTGTCATGGTGAACGAAGGCAAAACAGAGCTTCGCTGGGATGATGACCAGGAAAACGCTGGCTCCGGCTTTGTATTTGATTATGTAAACTAAGAAGATCCGGCATAAAAAAAGACCGGCGGCGCCTTCCGGCGCCCCGGACTGTTACGGCTCCGAACATGACGCAATTTATCAAGAATCAGCAGCGAAGTTTCGCAAACGACTTTCCACAGCTTCCGGATGTTTGAGCGGAGCAAGTTTCGTATTCCCTGATTTTGCGAAGCAAAATCCCCGGAACTTGCGCAGCGAGTTACGGAAGCGTAAGAAAGTCGGCGGAACAAGCGCTCTGATTCTATAAATTGATCGTGCGTTCGGAGCCGTAACAGTCCGGGACACCGGAAGGTGCCGCCGGTCTTTTTATGACTATCCATCGCAGGCCTTTTTTACGACCAGGCTTCGCACGCTTGTGACTTCAGTCATGTGAGGCAGCGCTGACCGGCCGCAGAGAACCTCATTACAGAGATTTACAGGGAAAGTGCCTTCTCGAAAAGGGGAAGGGCTTTTTCAATCTGTTCTGTAGGTACGCAGTAGGAAATCCGGAAATGTCCGGGACAGTCAAAGGAGTCACCGGGCACATTGATGAGCCCCAGCTCTTTTGCGGCAGACCAGCAGAAGCGGTTGGCATCCGGATCCGGACTCTTGGGGAACATGTAGAAGGTTCCCATGGGCTTTACTATGGAGTAGCCCATGCGTGTGAGTTCCTTATACAGCAGCTCCGCATTTGTTTCATAGATGGAAATATCACTGGTCTCATCCAGAACAGGCTCAACAGCCAGCTGCATCAGCGATGAGGGGCAGTTATGTCCGGTAAAACGGGAAATCTGACCGCACATAGGTACGATATATTCTGCATCCTTCGCCTTGGGATTTACCGCAACATATCCGATTCGTTCACCGGGGATGGATATGGACTTGCTGAAGGAATAGCAGCAGATGGAATTATCGTAATAGGCCGAGACGAAGGGGTGCTCAACGCCGCTGAATACCAGTTCGCGGTAAGGCTCGTCCGTGATCAGGAAGATCTCATGACCATATTCCTTTTCCTTTTCGGTCAGGATCTCAGCCAGACGGCGGATCGTTGCTTCGGTGTAAACAATACCGGAAGGATTGTTGGGGGTATTAATAAGAACGGCGGCAACATCCGGAGCAAGCATATCCAGAAAAGCATCGAAATTAATCTGGAAGGAATCGGTATCCGCAGGAACTACCTTAAGGGAAGCACCCGTTCCGGTCACATAAGGAATATATTCCGGGAAATAGGGGGCGAAGGTGATCACGCTGTCGCCTTCTCCGGCCACACAGCGGAGCGCATGCGCAATGGCGCCGGCCGCACCGGAGGTGGGGAAAATATGCTCGGGACCATAGTTCATGCCGAACCGGCGGTTCAGGGAATCGGCGATGGCCTTTTTGGTGGAGGGCTGGCCCAGAGTGGGGCTGTAGCCGTGAAGGGTGACGGGATCCTTCTCCTGCATGAGGCGGATCACAGCATCCGTAAAGGTCCGGGGAGCCGGAACCGACGGGTTGCCGATGGAAAAATTATAAACGCTGTCCGGCCCCAGCTCGGCTGCCCGGGCGCGGCTGTAATCAAAAAACTGACGGATCACAGATTCTTTTCCTGTCATTTCCTTATAAAAAGATGATATCATTTTTGTTTTCCTTTCCGCTGAAACTTGTATAACCTCTGAGAATTGAGTATACTACATATGCCGGACGATTTCAAACCCCGAAAAAACCCTGGATATGGGGCATGTACAGGATGAGAAATAAAACGGAAAATGATAAGATCAGAATATAAAATCGGAATATAAGATCAGAATAGAGAATGACAATAGAAATGCTGCAGAAAAGAGTAATAAACAGAAGTCAATAAACAGAAGAAAGCAGCAAAGGGTAATAAACAGAAGAGAGTATTGAGAAGGAAAGAATACAGAGTATGGAAGGTTATCTCAGTGACCCAAAGGTGACGATCGAGGTTTTGCAGCGTCACAGCTTCCGGTTCAAAAAGAATTACGGGCAGAATTTTCTGATCGACGACCATGTGATCGGAAAGATCATCCGCGCCGCCGGCATTACAAAGGAAAGCCGGGTGCTGGAGATCGGTCCGGGAATAGGCACGCTGACCCAGCAGCTTTCGGATGCGGCCGGGGAGGTTACGGCAGTGGAGATCGACGGAAATCTGCTGCCCATACTGGAGGAAACTCTTGCGGGTAGAGAGAATGTACGGGTGATCCACGGGGACATCCTGAAATGCGATATCCGCGAGCTGATGGGAAATGAACCCTTTCTGGTGGTTGCCAATCTTCCCTATTATATTACCACGCCCATTATCATGCAGCTTCTGGAAAAGGGCATCCCTGCGGAATCCATTACGGTCATGGTCCAGAAGGAGGTGGCCGACAGGATGGCGGCAGGGCCGGGAACGAAAGATTACGGCGCGCTTTCTCTTGCCGTGCAGTATCATGCGGAGCCCTATCTTGCGGCAAATGTACCGCCCAACTGCTTTATGCCGAGACCCAATGTAGGGTCGGCGGTGGTTCGTCTGGACCGCCGGAAGGAGAAAAAGGTGCATGTGGCTGATGAAGAGCTTTTGTTCCGTCTGATCAGAGCCGCCTTCGGCCAGAGAAGAAAAACCCTGGTGAACGCACTTTCCCATGGGGCGGAGCTGCCGAAGGATATGATCCGGGAGGTGCTTATGGAAAATGGTCTTTCGGAGAATGTACGCGGAGAGACCCTGTCGCTTGAGCAGTTCGCGGCGCTTACGGACAGCTTTTCCCGGAGGATTTCCGGCAGCCGGGTATAAAAATGGCCTTGCCTATGCTGCACTGTTCAGATAAGCAGTGAGGTTCAGAGCCGGGTTAATGGAAAAAAGATGCGCGAAGCAGAGGGTAAAAAAACAGACGGTGAAACAGAATAGACGAAAATGACAAGGAATGAACGGGGGAAAAAAGTGCCGACAGAAGATGAAAAATTTATGCAGACCGCCATTCATCTGGCTAAGC
>Ga0247608_10006887_pt1 | contig 11837 bp, 19 predicted proteins | sample 176DNAGHGlowgp2_FD_193490 | JGI IMG/M metagenome (GOLD analysis project Ga0247608, IMG submission 193490) | Sheep rumen microbial communities from Palmerston North, Manawatu-Wanganui, New Zealand - 1766 DNA GHGlow gp2 | ecosystem: Host-associated > Mammals > Digestive system > Stomach > Rumen ... | reverse complement strand
AACTTCACCAAGGTTAAAATTCAACCTGTAGTTGTGGAAGTTTCCAGCCCACTTGAGCATATTGTCACATTCACTGCGCATCTTGAGATACGATCCTATAGGGTGTACGTCGTACTCTGACTTCTCTCTCACGAACTCTTTGGAGGCCTTCACCTCATCTTTGTTGGGGTAGTAGCCCTTGTAGTTGTGACACACCATCTTCGCCAAGGCGTGATAGAACCAGTTGGTCTCAGCCTTCTCAATGAGTTTCTGCTCGTTGTCCATCATATGAGAGGCAACAGCGACAAAAACTGCCAAACAGATTAAAATTATAACTACTATCATAGCCTTACGAATGTTTAATAGTTTCTCTTACTGCCGTTCAACTCCCAAGAGACAATCTCATTAGCAGGAGGATTGATGACCTTGGACTTGTCGGCGAACCACAGGGTGCGCTTAATTGCATAACCGTCGGACTTGTCGAGATAGTCCTTCTTCACATAAACACCATCGGTGTTGTTGACAAACGGCTTGAGCACAGCCTCGCCCTTGTCCATTTCCTCACTCAACGTGAACGCATGCTTTCTGAAAATCTCTTTGTCAAGCTTGTCAAGGGTCTCCTTGATGCGTTCCATCGTCCACAACTTGGCATCGAACAGGAGCTGATACTCCATCGAACACCACTCACTGCCGTTGGTAAATCTCCAACCAGCATCACCACCACAGGTGATTACAAAACCAATATACTTCATACTTTTTTATTGTTTAGAAAAAATCTGCTGCAAAGATAGAAAAAAAAATCGAGACTACAAAGCGTAATCCCGATTTTATCCAAAAAATTAACTATATTTAATAAATCATCACATTATGAGTCTCCATCCTTCTCCTACCGACAATGTTTCTAAAGGCCTCCCTGTTTCTCTCAAGTCTCTCCTTCATTGATGTCGAATTAGGTGACTTGTTAGGCGTGTGTTTGCTAATGATGAGAGAGTTCTTACTAGCACGTCTCTTATGTACCTTATACCAGTGAAACCACTCTGAATCATATATCTTAGCATCAAGGTATTTCACCATTATATCCTTATTCTTCCAGCAGCAATAGTTGAACGACAACTGATCCCTGTGAGAACCACCAATTAACTCCTTAGTCCAAGCCTCCATAAGTTTTATGCAATCTGGCTCATTGTGTTTCCTAATCATTATGTTGCTCTGTAGAAGACCGAACTTTTCCGGGAATCCCTCGCTCTTATATCTCTTCATCTGAGGATCTACAATTTCCTTTGTGTCCTTTTTCATCGCAAGTACAGCCTTTGACTCTGCATATATACACGTCCTAGTAGGGTGCTTTGGCACATATACTGAGCAATCGCTTCTCATTGTTCTGCTCAGAAGCGCATTAATGTCACCTCTAACCTCTACATTTCCGTCAACCCATACAGATATGTCGTATTCTGCAAGGAACTTATGAGGATTAAGCTTGATATATCTCTGTTTCTTGATCTGAGATAGTTCTTTTACCTCTTCTGGAAGTGGTCGTATGTTCCACACACTGCTCTTGAACTCCGGATTATCTGTGAAGCAGACATAATCGAAACCATCGTTTATCTTCTTAGGTTCTAGCAGGGAGTCATACTTTCCGGTGATACAGGTGTATATTACCTTTTTATTCTTCTCATTACTCCATAATTTCTTGTGTATCTTAAGCCAGTCCATAGCAGTATATTTTATCTTTTCACCCTTCTTGTTCCACGATCCGTGACCGAAGTGGATCATATAGTTATTGAGGTCAATGTCCTTGTGTTTGAATTTCGACGCATGTATATAAAAGCCACCTCCGGTGTCATAGTTGTCTGCTGCTGAATTGTTCACCGTATATGCAAGCCCGTGCATATAGTCGTGGTCGAAGTAGTGTACGTTGTTCTCTTTGCACATATCTACGTTGATATAACATAGGAATGGGAGAAGCCTTTTCACTGATGACCTCGACTGAATCACCGTCTCACCGACGTATATACACTCATTGTCAGCCAATTCAGATATATCCCTTTTCAGAAGAATGTCAGAATCCAGAAGGAAGAAATTCTCTCCTACCAGTTCCATACACTTCTCAACACTGTAGCAATGCTTTGCGCTTCCCCATCCATTAACCCTGCCGTGAGACATTGATCTCCTTGGATAGTTCTTTAGCCATTCGTCGAAATTGATTATCTGTCCCTTGGTATTATCCAGTATCGTGACATTATCGAATTTTGCAACAAATGGAGATTTGTCACTGTTATCAAAGATGTAGATAACAGCGTCCTTCATAAACAAATTAATACTCCTTACCAGACACTCAGTGAGATAAGGAGTATTGTAGTGTATTATAACTATGTTACTCTTCATTTTACAATTTCTTTATTGAAACGTCAACATACCAGTCCTCCGGTCTAACAGCAGTCATAGGATGTAGAATTTTTAGATACTCCTTAGGTATTCTATCCGTAAGCCTTTCTATGAACACGTGCCTGTATACTGGCTTGTTCTTATAGAAATATCCCATAGGGTAACATTTATGCAATATGCTGTCGCCGTTGTCAACGTCGTTTTTAGGATCGTGCGCCCAGCCACTCTCTAGTTCTACTTCCCTAAGTATTTTCTCAAGTTTGCCATTACCTTCCTTCCTAAACTGATCTATTTCGTCCTGTGTGGTCATAAACATATCAGTCTGCCCATCCGGGAATGAACCGACAACCTCAAGTAGTCTACTTAATTGTGCCTCGTTTAGCCTTATTCTCATATATCTGCTTTACAATTTTCATTGCAGCCTCTTTCACAACCTGCTTCAACTCCGATTCTGTAAGTTTAAGTTGCCTTTTCTTTGATTCCATAGGATATTCTGCTTGTCTGCTGTGAACAACAGGTGCATTGTTATTTTCATCTCCAGGCATTGCCCTAAACCTCTTATCATATCTCATATTAGCACGCTTGAGGAAAACGTTAGGGTTTATCTGTACACCATCAATATTGTCGGTAAAATTGTTATTAATTGCAAATTTAGAAATTTTTCTACCAGTATCAGTTTTAATAGTATAACTTATCCATAATATCTTATCCGGAACTAATGATATTGGCTTATATTTTAAATTCTTAACCTGCTCAATAAACCTCTTTATTTCTTCTTCCTGGACATCCAATTTCTTAAGTGATGACACCCCGTCAACGTATGCTTTAGGCATTAGACTAGTTAAAGCACCTTTGTTGAGAGAACCATATATCTTGCCATCTTTTACCATGAAATATTCTTCAGCAACCTTTGATGATGTGGCTTTATTCTGATAGATATGGTTATCTACCTTTGGCATATCATTTGTGTCGTTATTTAAGTCACCACCAGCTGATGGATCTTTCTTACGTGTTCCAAGTTCTGCTCCATATGGCTTCAGAAGATTATTCACACTATTCTTATATGCCCCATATTTTTCGCCATAAGAGCCTGGTGTCTGCCAATGGTATGTTGTTTCAGTATATTTCATAATAGCCACTGGTGCTCCGTTTTTCCTTGATGCACCACCTTGCTGCCATTGTCTTAGCATATCATATCCAGGAGTTCCCTTCTCCTGGTATTGATCGATATCACTACCGAACTGATTAACATCCTTATTTTGTAATGTCTTACTGACGACATTACCAGTTACATATCCAATGGTTAGGAATACGCCACCCTTAAGCTTTGACAAGTCACTTAAAACGTCGTCAAAGTTAGTCCTGTTTCTGTATATACCAGTCTCTTTAATCATAGTAAATTACCAATTTTTAATCCATAAAGCCTTCTGAAGACCCTCATCCAGCTTATCATTATCTGTCCTGTATTTCTCTGCTGCCTCGGTTGAGTCAGCAGCGTCTATTGCGTCCTGTGAGTTGTAATCCTTGTCACCGAACACACTGCTTACCTTTGTGATATCGTAATATCCACCAACGGCGTAGTGACCATTAGCACCGAAAACAACAGAATCTTCGTCCAGGTGCATAGCCATAGCCTTCAGTAAATCACTATCCTTAATCTTCTTTGCCATTGTTAAAAAGTGTTTAATTACAAATAAATATCAGTGAAAACTTGTTTTTCTCGCAAAAAACATATATCTTTGCAGATAAAAAAGGATATGAGTGTAATAGCATTTAAAATAACTGAGGACAAAGTGCAGGTAGCCGCCGACGGCAGGGCACTTATGGAAGACCGGATTGTGTGTGAGGATATAGAGAAAATTGTGAAAATCTCAGACTCACTAATCATAGGCGCAACCGGACTGGCAGACACCATAGGCATATTTACAAAATTCGTAAATGCCAACAAGAATGTCTTCGAGAAACTATGTAACACCACCGATGGTTTACCACTATTCAAGAGGTTCAAGGAATATATGGTGGATAACTTCGGTTACAGTGAGGAGACTCTGAAAGACCTTGGTGGCTTTCTGGTAATCAACAAGCAATACCACGCCGTATTCTATTACGACGATGGACTCTCCCCATTTGCCACATCAGACACCCCAAATTGTATCAGTGGTACGTTGGGATCGACTGCAACATACACCGCAGCCCTCATAGATGCCGGACTCTCATTGGAGGATGCGATCAAGAAATCCGCAAAGAGGTACACATCAATAAATGATAATGTGACAATACTTGAAATAGACAGATGATACATGAGCTAGAAAAGCTGTATTACATACTAGCATCGTTTCTCGGTGAAGCCAAAGGTGGTTTCAGTGAGCATAATATGGAACTGGAGTTTCCTTGCCCTTGCTGTATTGACAGAGAGGGACAGGCAGAAGCCAGGAAGCATAACCTTGCCGTAAATCTACAGAAACAGGTATTCCAATGCTGGAAATGCAGCTCTATGGGAGAGCCTATGAAGGGTTCAATCATCAAACTCATAAGGATGTACGGAAACGATGCTCTCCTTGCCGAATACAAGGAAACGATCCGTTCAATACACGAGAGCGACCTATATAAACTCCACTTCAATAAGGAAGACTTCAACATCGACACATCGATGGTGGTTAAGGAGGATCTGAAACTCCCTAGCACGTTCCAGTTGTTTGACCGGAACAAGAAAAACCATTATGGTGCTTTGAAGTATGTTATGGAGAGAGGACTTACCTGGGATATTCTAGAGAAGTATAAAATGGGCTATACGCTTCGTGAAGAAGATGAAAGAATGAGGAAATATTCTTACAGGGTTATCATTCCATCATATGACCATCTTGGTGAACTTAATTACTGGGTAGGTCGTGACTTTCTGCCAAAGAACGATGAGTTTACGAGAACTAAATACGCCAACCCAAAGGCAGAGAAGAAAGAGATTATCTTCAATGAGGAAAAGGTACAGTGGGATGCTGATATAACCCTCGTTGAGGGCGCATTTGACCACATCGTAGTTCCCAACTCCATACCATTGTTGGGTAAGGCACTTGATACCGATTATAAACTCTACTGGGAACTTATAACAAGGGCTAACGCCCATATCAACATCTTCCTAGATGCAGACGCATTCCAGACGGTTAAACAGGTGTACAAACTGCTTAATCACGGAAGGCTGTATGACAGAATTAGGTATATTCCTGTTGGAGGCGATGAAGATCCGTCGTCACTGTTTGAGAAAGGTGGATATAAAGCAATTGTCGAGCATCTTAGGAATGCCCGACAAATTGATGAAGTTTATCTACAATGACGATAAAATTTGTTTTAATCTTTCAAATCTATCCTTGTTACGGTTTTCCAATAAGTTATTATTACACCTGTCAAAACAATAATAAAACACTTCGTTGTTGTTGAAATAACCGTACTTTTCCCCTTTGGCTGTAAAATCATAAGAGCCATCGTTGATATAAGTGGTAAACCCAATAGCAGCTTCGCATTGCTGTATATCATGACTAGTCATGTCGTGCCCACTTTTAATCTTGAATGGGCATTTGTCATCTATAAAATGACTAATACTTCCAAATGGCTTTGTTAAATCAAACACAATGTACTGTTTACATTTCGTTGCGCTTCCGAAAGCCTTCATATAGTCATTGAAAAACTCCTGCCCAGATTTATGTGAAGTTCTAAACGCAAGAGGTTTATCAAGTGAGAAACAACAAGTAGTGGTTTCACCCAATGTAAATAATTCTTGAAAGGGTAATGCTGATTTCGCTTCCACCAATATGTGATTGGCATCACTAGCAACAATAATGACATCTTTAGTTTTACTCAAAATGCTCATTAATGATTTCTTCGTAAAATTTTTCTCGTTAAGTTTCATAAATAACTATTGAATTTTAAAAATCATTCCTTTTTCTCCTTTTGTAACAGTCCATCCGTACAAAGAGTATAAATCACCAATATTGCTGTATTCTTTTTCAATAAGTTTCTCGTATGCTCCAGCATAATCGTCCCACCTAGCACGGAACTCTTCAAACGTTATTAAGACGGATTCACCAATCTTAAATCTTTCATCTAGAAAATCATTAATGATAGAAATCGTTCTAATTGAAAAACGACTTTCTACAATCTCTTTTGTGGTAATTGGTTTAATTTCCATGTTCAATTTACTTTAATTTGTTTATAATAAACACTACCAGCTGATATCGATCCATTTATCCGTTGACAAGTTAGTTCTAACAACGTCAACGTGATACCCATCTTCTATCAGTCTCGTGCGTATTATTTCAACTATTGTATTCTTCACATAATTGCATTTTATTCCGTCGAAGTAATGCAGTATTGAACTCGTAAACACGGATGTCTCCAGATGCCCTTCATTTGCAGCCTTTGATATGGAGGAATAAACCATATTGAAAGCTATGTTCAAGCCTTCCTCGTATGTTTTTCCAACATTACCAAACGCAATTTCCCTTGCTTCATTTGCTTTCATATTGTTTCGATTTATAATAAGAACCAACCAATTTCGATAGTAATATCATCAGAGTAATCATATGAGGACTTTAACACATTGAAGCCACTATCCTTATACTTGACTTTGATCCAGTCTGCAAGCATATTCAATTGCTCCCTTGAGAGAGTGAGACCCATATACTTCTTAACCATACCATCAAGATAGAACTCTATTGACATTTTGCCACATTTTGATACAGCCTCTATCTTGTTGTCAATCCCGTCATACAGTTTCTTCATTGCGTCTGCATGACAATCCACCCCTACGCTCTTATAGGCGTTACTACGTGCCGTTAATGCGTTAATCATACTCAACTCAGTTTTTCAAGTTTAACCTCAATTCCACCACCCTGCCATACTGGTAGGTGCATAACACCATCTGTCTCCTGTGACAACCACAGGGGAGACTGATCTGTGAAGAACTCGTCGCCGAACTGTCTTGCAAGTTCTGACTTCACCTCCTTGGCAACCTTGTCAAGCTCCTTCTGGAGGGCTACAAGACCCGCAGGATCTGTTTTCTTGTCGTAGTTGGCGATCAGTCTGATCAACTCATTCTGACGGCTTACAACCGCCTTATAATCGTCGTGGGACACAAGGTTCTTCACCTGTGTTGTGTTGTAACTAGGATACGTAATCCTGTATTTGCCTAATATCTTCATTTCGCTATTGCTTTTTCACATTTTCTTCTACAACTCCGTTTCTGTCACTATGCCAGAACTCGTGATATTTCTGATTGAGTTCGATTGTGTACTGATATGCTAATACTGTCTTCACTATGAAGTCGATCTCCTCGTGCTCCTCCATAGAGCAACCGCCGTATTCCTGGAATGCCAGACAATCCCTGGCACTGTTCTTGTGATAGATGTACGAGTACACCGACTTGTGATAATCGTCGTCTGGATCGTGATCTCGGAGCACGTGTACATTACAACTACTACCAAGGATATATTTGAATATCTCGTCGAACTCACGGGACATATTTATGTCGGTGTGCCAACTGTTCTTGTCTTCGTAGTTGATGTACGACTGCAATATCCACTGGCTGATATCCGGCTGTTCCATTTTCTCCGGTTTGCCTGTGATATACTCCTTGTGATTCTTGAGCCAATACTCAACGATCTTCTCAAGAACGTCTTTCTCAGTTAGATGCTTCATATTCCTCTATTGCTTTTCTGCCTCCTGCTGTCAAATAATACCCGGTGAAGTACTTGTCGTAGTTGACAAGACCACGTTTCCTCAGTTTACCAATCTGAGAACCGACTTGCAGCCAGCCCTTCCTGGTGTAGGACATGTGTTCAGTCTCCGGGTTTCCTCCCCAGAGTCTCCACGAAAGCCACTTGGCGCAGATACCTTCGAGGTACGTGCCCTTCTCAAGCAGTTTCAACAGTTTGTATGTATTAGTTGTAATCATAACGAATCGTAATCAAATACTCCACGTTTATTTTTGTTACCAAACATTTCTTCACGCTCCTTACGTTTTCTTATGCTAACGCAGTGCGGACAAACACCAGTGTTCCATGACTCTGGACATCTTGTGCTCACACAATAATCCTTAATAGGAAGTTCCTTACCACAATCCTTACAGATGAATGTAGTAGGAAGTTTTATGTTCACAGTAATCTGGACTTCCTCAACGGAGAATTCATAATCATCTGGATTCTGGTATTTACACGGTGTGTCTTTCCAAAACCACTCCACATCCTTTTCAGCTTCCTCACGAGTATTATATATTTTGGCATTACCAAAGTCACGTGAAAGCCCTATGTTCCTAGTATAGTCAAAATTGTAAGTGCCAGTGCCGAATGTACTACTCTTGTGTTCAACAATAACATAGCCCACACTAGAATTAGGTGTCTCCATCTTAGGCTTATATGCCAACCACTTATCACGGAATTTCATATCAGCCTTTGCCTTCTTGGTAATAGTATATCTACACTTACCATCCTTACAGTTGTGAGGGATAATATAGTCATCGCCAACGAAAAGGTCATATACTCTTGGGTGATACTTACCCTGTCGCCAATAATCCTTGGTGATTTCATCGTACTCTTCCTCAGTCAATCCGTGAGGTGTATCCTTGAAGAGTTTGAGTAAATTGTATAAATCTTGTGAAATCATAATTCTTGAAGTTTCTTGAGATTATTTACCGCTTGTCTGGCTAGCTTCTGCTGTCTCTCGTTGAGTTCTTTCATATTCTGCCTTTGCAAAGATATAGTTTCTACAATATTTACCCTCTCCCGGTAATTTGGTCTTACCAGTGATGCTGCATTTGCAGCCCCTTCCCTTGAAAGTCATGGAGGGAACTGTCTTATCCCACCAATCACAATACTGACACTGTTTCATGCTCCCACAAACCTTGGTATGTACCAGAAATGACATGTGCATTTGATAGACCATATCAGATTTTTGACTTTTCTGTCCTTAATGCCATTTTCCTCGATCCAGAGTTCAGCCCATCTAGCGATTCTCCTACTGTTGTGGAGGTTGGAAGATGTAATCTGAAATTTTATAAATCCATAATTAGATAACGCAATAATTTCTTTTATCTTTTCACACCTCTTGGTAACATCTGGGTCATTAATACCCCGTGTCTTTCCAAAAGCCAGTGCATATTCCGCAAGACGCTTAAGCCTGTCAAAGTCATTCCTCTTAACCTTGACATACTCATCAAACATTCTTGGCTCACTTGTATTCCACGAATATTTACCCATAAACTATCCTCCATTATTTAATAATGAAATAGAGCTGCTTGTTGTCCTTGAGATCATCAACACAGCCCTTGTGATACTCAGCACGTTTCAGACAGTTATTGGCGTACTCCACGTCGAAACTAGTTGGGTGCTGCTTCTCGCCGTACTTCTTCACAACGTCGCAATAACCCTCAACAGCCTTTGTGTGGAAATCTAACACCTCCGGGATTTCATCCTTAGTGATAACCCTCACAACCCTGTAGGTGTCATCATCGTTCTTCCTAACAGCATACGTCTTATAGGTACACTCGTCGTATATGTCATTTTCCTTATTATAATGAAGGTGTGGCTCATATGACACCATTTCATCTTCGTCGAATATGCCGTCGAGATAACAGTGTACAATCTGCAATGCGGTCTGGAGGCACAGCACGTAGTTACCGAATGCCGGGGTGTCTGTGATGTTCTTATGCATCTGCTTGTACATGATCTTTGCACTCAGTATTGAGGAAAACAGACCGTGCATAGTCGGATACAGCAGGGTGACATGAGGATTCTTGTCACGCTCATCCCCCCAGAATCCACCGATAAAGGTGTTAAGCATGCCTTTCAGACTATCTACACAGTCGGCGTGAAAACCGATGTCCATAGTCTTCCAGAATGGATGCTCCTTAACCTCATCATGGAGTTTCCTCAGATTTTCTAATCTCTTCTCGTTCATAACCCTTATTGTTTATTGTGGTTGCAAAGGTAGAAAAAAAAATTGGAACTACAAAGCGTAGCTCCAACTTTCTTCCTATTTTTAACATTATTTATATGTTTATCTCAATTCTCTGGTTGTTCTCGTCAAGAAGTGTGAACTTTGGTATACCATTACTCATGCAAGTCCAAACAACCTTGTCATACTGGTAATCTTTCTCGATAGATGACCAAGTTACATCTACTTCACTGTATTTTCTTTCCATAAGCTTTACTCCTCACTGAATTTAAAGTCGTTAAGTCTATTTAACCATCCCTTCAAGAATTTCTCCTTGCCGTTCTTGGCGATGTCCTGGAAGTGTTTCTTCCTCCTGTTCCACAACTTGTCGAACAACTCCCTCTGATCCGGATAGTTATTGATTGCTGCGAGTGTCTTTTTACCTACGATTCCGTCGTCCTTGACACCAAGCACCCTCTGAGGCAGCTTGATTCCATACACACCACTAGCCCAGCACCAGTCAACAAGCAGTTCAGCGATGGACTGGTTCTCTATCTCGTCGGCTCTCCATCTGTCCCAGAAGCCTTCCTTGAAGATTAGATCCCACTCAGCCTGTGTGATTTCCTTGAGATCCTTGCAATTCTTATTCTTGCCGAAGAACTTCCTGTACGTTGCAAGAGTAACACCCTTCATGGTACAGGTCATACCGTCAATGTTTCCGGCATATCCACCTTCCCATTTAAGTATTTTCTTTATAATTTTTGTATAACTTGCCATAGTTTTTAATGTTTACCTCAATAAATAGACCATAAAATTTGTTTTTTTAACTTTTTTTATATATCTTTGCAAAAAATTAATTTATAATGGTAAAATGTATAATTCACGCAGCAGATATCCACATACGAAACTTTCTGAGAATGGAGGAATATGCTGAACAACTTGAGAAATTTATCACTAAATGTGAGGAAATAGCCTCTGAATACGAAAGGGACGAAGTGAGGATACTGATAGCCGGGGACATAGTTAACCAAAAGAACACGATAAGCAACGAGCTTATAATCTTCACGAGTATGTTTCTAAGAAAGTTGCAGGAGATCGCCACAGTGATAGTCATAAGCGGTAATCACGATATGGTAATATCCAACACAAACAGGACTGACACCCTAACTGGCATATTCCAGACTGCCAACTTCGAGGACTGCAAGTACCTTGATATGATCCTCGACTACAAGAGTGGATGCGTTGTTGATGATAACATCACTTGGGCTGTGTATTCCACCCACGAGGACTATATGAGGCCAAACCTTGAGGAAAGTATAGAGAACCACCCGGATAACACCGTTGTAGGCCTTTATCACGGGCTTATTGTAGGTGCTAAGTTGGATAACGGCACTGAGACTGATAGCGGACTTGATGTTGACGCTTTCGCCGGGTGTGACGTTGTTATGGCAGGTCATATACACAAGAGACAGGTTCTCAGTAGGGGAGAGGTTGAGATCGTTTACCCTGGATCGCTGATACAGCAGACATTCGGAGAGGCAGTATCAGAACAC
>Ga0247608_10006878_pt1 | contig 11846 bp, 10 predicted proteins | sample 176DNAGHGlowgp2_FD_193490 | JGI IMG/M metagenome (GOLD analysis project Ga0247608, IMG submission 193490) | Sheep rumen microbial communities from Palmerston North, Manawatu-Wanganui, New Zealand - 1766 DNA GHGlow gp2 | ecosystem: Host-associated > Mammals > Digestive system > Stomach > Rumen ... | reverse complement strand
AGAAAAAAGTAGTATATTTGCAGTGTAAATCAAACATGTTTAACCCATTAAAAACCTTTTCTTTATGTATTACAAACAAACCCCTCATGCCACTTCATTCAACCGTACCGCTCTGGCTCAGCGTTACTTTCCCGATCTCTTGCCCCTCTCAGCCTGGGCCAAGTTCCGCAGATGGCTCCTCACCAATCCCCGCCTCAAACCCCTCCTTGCCTCCAGATCCCGCTCCTTCACTCCCGCCCAAGTCGCTTTAATATATAGTGAGATAGGGGAGCCTTAAAATAAGAGTCTCTTAATTTTTATTATTCGATTTTCTACGTAGAGATAAGCGCCATTGGAATAAAATCTGGTGGCGCTTATTTTATACCCCAATTTTCGGGACGGTAACGCGATAACGCGATTACACGATTACATTAGCGATGTCGCATGTAGTACCTCCTTATTGATTTATATATTATAATAATTATATTATAATATAATTATTATAATATATAAATATAGAAACCATCCCTCCCCCGCATAATCAACTTTTCAAAAAACCTAATGTTATCGTGTTATCGCGTTATCGCGTTCTGATTGCATATAAAAAAGGGCCCTCCAGATGGGAGAGCCCAGGCTACGCTTAGCCATAACCTTTTAACTTTGTTAACCTTATCTATGTTAATATCACGTTGACTCAGCAAAGGGCAACCCTTCCGAGTTTGTCAATGTCTAATTTTACACTGATGTTCATGGCTTTGAAAAGTTTGAGCACCGTTGCAAAAGTCAGGTTCTTACCATTCTCAATACGCGAGATTTGGGCCTTCTGTACACCAACCATCCTGCCAAGTTCTTCCTGGGTGAGATTCTTCTGCTTACGCGTCTGACGGATGGCCGCACCTATAGCATAAAGCCTGAGTTCCTCTTCGTAGTCATCACGCCTCTGAGTCCCTACTTTGCCAATGAGTTGATCCTTCGTCTCTTCGAGTGTTATGAAATCTTTATCCATTATTATCGTTGTTTATTTGTTTACTATTAAAATACTGTTCTCTGATAGAAAGAGCCTTGTTGATTTCTTTCTTAGGCGTTTTCTGGGTCTTCTTGATAAAGCCATGAGTGGCAATGACCAGTGTGTCGATAGGTTCTCCCTTATCCCAAAATGCCAGCACACGATATCGTTGCTTGTTGTAATATGTACGGAATTCCCAGATGTCTGTATCCGCCAGTTTCTTGAACACCTCAGGATCGAGCAGCAGGCTCGCTCTGTCGAATGTTTGCAGAATTTTACTTCTTGTCTTTTCGTCTAAACTTTTAAGGAAGTCGAGTGCATCACGATGCAACACGACCTTGAACTTTTGTTGTAGTTCCATGTTTTGTCAATTTGACGGTGCAAAAATACGGAAAAGTTTCGGAATATGGAAACTTTTGGGCAATTTTTTACTCCAAATTAATAAAATAACGTTATTACTCTCGATTTAAGACACTTTCTTTTTTCTTTCTTCATACGAATTGGGTTTAAGTTTAACATATAATTATCGTTTGCAAAAATAAGAACTATTTTTGAAGATTCCAAATTTCAGAGAGAAAAGAATGAGATTTTTTTTTGTTTTTTAAGGAATTTGCCGTATCTTTGCCCCTAAGTTATAAAACCTAATATAAATATGCCTGTAGATAAGCAAGTACTATTACGATACAAGGTGCTGAATCGCTGTTTCAGAAACCAGTTCAGAGAATTCACCATCGACGATCTCGTTGATGAGTGCAATGCTGCTTTGACAAAGGCAGACAAGCAAGAAGTATCCAAGCGTACCATTCAGAACGACATCAATACCTTGGAGGCTGATTATGGCATCATGCTCAATGAAAACCTGAAGCGTGGGCGCCAGCGACTCTACCGTTATCGCGACACCAGCTACACCTTGCCTCTGTTCCGGATGAACGACCAGGAGCGCAATAAGATTCAGGATGCCATCCGTGTACTGGAGGGTTTCGAGGGCGATCCCATGTACGAGTGGGCACGCTCGTTGCTGATACAAGTAGGGGCGGGGCTCTTCGACGAAGATACCTCCTCAGTGGTGTCCTTCCAGAGCAATCCTGATCTCGAAGGATTGAGACATTTCAGCAAACTGCTACAGGCAATTCTTACCAAACGTGTTTTGAAACTTACTTACAAACCTTTTGGAAAAGATACGCTTACTGATCGTATCTATCCCTATCATCTCAAACAGTTCAACGATCGTTGGTACCTCATTGCGCAGGCCATTGGCTACGACAACTTGGCTCATTATGCTTTGGACCGTATCGAGAGCTTCGAGGAAATCGCGCTGCCTTATAAGGAGTCCGGTGTAGACTTCAACCATTATTTCGACGATATCATTGGCGTCACCGTTCCTGAGCGCTACGAGCCTGTGGATGTGATACTGCGCGTGTGGAACAACCGTTTCCATTACATCAAGACCAAGCCCCTGCACCTCTCGCAGCGCATCATTGCTGAAGAAGATGGCTACACCAAGATCTCCATCAACGTGAAGATCAACAAGGAACTCATCTCTCTGCTTCTCTCCTTTGGCCCCGATGTCGAAGTTATCGCTCCCGCCTTCCTCCGCAAGATGCTCGCCAAGGACATACACGTCATGAGCGAGAAATATCCCGAAGATACATAATAAAACTTCAACTATGCAGAAAACCTGCACACTTAGGCTGTAATTTTGCACCCAGAAACAATAAGATGTTTAATTTATAACTTTTGACGATTATGGTTACAGCAGAGTATTTTGAGGATCTGAAGAAGAGCATGGCCAAGAAGAGTGTCGTGGCTCTGGTGCGGGAGTTTAACAAGCAGGTGGGTAGCCGGGCTTGGACGTCGATTCGTGGGGTGCACGACAGTGTGCTTATCGATACGCTGATAGCCAAAGGTGTGGACGTGTCTGCTATTTATGATGGGGTTGACATTAGTTTTGCGCGGAAAATCAAGTTATGTGATGATAAAACTAAGATTATATTTGCCTAATTGCGAGTTTTTTTGTAAATTTGCATCACTAATTTGAAACGATATTTTATATGAGTATAGACGAGAGACAACAGCAGACCGCTGTGAATGTACAGGAGAAAGCCAACCTGATTTGGGCGATTGCTGATAAACTGGTGGGTGTTTACAAACCTCATGAGTATGGTAATGTAATCCTGCCAATGTGTGTCATCAAGCGTTTTGAGGATACGCTGGCTCCTACGAAGCAGAAGGTATTGGCTCGTAACGAAGAGTTGGAAAAGAAAGGCATCACCGATCTGAAGCGCGGATTCCTGGAGAGTGCTGCTGGTCAGAAGTTCTATAATCTGAGCCGCTTTACTTTCGAGACCTTGCTTGCAGATGCTGATAACATCAAAGATAATTTTGAGAGCTACCTGAACCATTTCTCGGAGAACGTCATCGATATCATTCATCGTATGGAGTTCCAGAAGGAGATAGACAAGATGGCTGAGAATGGTCTGCTTTATCTGGTGATTCAGGAGTTCTGTACAGCTAAGGCCTATCTGGGCGCTGATAAGATTTCGAGCGTGGATATGGGCTATATCTTTGAAGAACTGGTACGCAAATTCTCAGAGAGTTATGATGAACAGGCAGGAGCACACTTCACTGCCCGTGACATCATCAACCTGATGGCAGAATTGCTGATTGGTGATGATGAGGCTCGTTTGGAAGAAGAGGGAATCGTGGCCACAGATTATGATATGACGATGGGTACCAGTCAGATGCTAAGCTGTCTTCACGACCGTTTCAAGCAGATTGATCCCGATGCAGATGTCACCAGCTATGGTCAGGAGCTGAACAATCAGACCTTCGCCATTGCCAAGGCAGATACCTTGATTCGTGGTGGAAATGCCGATAATATGCGCCAGGGTGATACGCTGGGTGATGACCAGTTCGCAGGCTATAAGTTCGACTATATCATCTCTAATCCTCCCTTTGGAATTGAGTGGAAACCCTCTCGCAAAAAGGTGGAAGAAGAACATCTACAGGGTGGTGCTGGACGCTTTGAACCGGGACTCCCCGCTATTGGCGATGGTCAGATGCTATTCTTGCTGAATGGTGTGGCCAAGCTGAAGGAAGAAGGCCGTATGGCTATTATCCAGAATGGCTCCAGTCTCTTCAAGGGCGATGCCGGTAGTGGTGAGAGTAATATCCGAGGCTATCTGCTCGATAATGATTGGCTTGAAGCCATCGTGCAGTTACCTAATGACCTGTTTTATAACACAGGTATTGCTACCTATGTCTGGGTGGTTACCAAGAATAAGAGTGCAGAGCGTGAGGGTAAGGTACAATTGATCGATGCCAGCCAGTGTTTTGAGAAGCGTCGTAAGTCTCTTGGTAACAAGCGCGTGGAGATTACGGATTTCTGTCGCGACCTGATTATGCAGGCTTATCATGGTTTCAACGACTATATCTATAAGGCCACTACTGCTGATGGCACAGAGGTTCAGGTAGAGAGCCGTGTGAAGGATAACGACGACTTTAAGTATCGTAAGGTGTTTATTGACCGTCCGATGCGATTGGTATATGAGAATCCTCAGAAGCCTGACGAAAGTGAGAAGCTTTCTGATACAGACCGTACTGGGGTGAATGCCTTTGTAGATGCGTATCGTATTTATTTCAATGGCCAGCGCATGACGGATACTGAATTCTTCCAGAAGATAAAGTTTAAGGCAGGGCTGAAAGTCACTAAGGCGCAGATTAAGAAGATACGTCAGCTTTTGGGAACCAAGGATGAAACTGCGGAGGCTATTTACGAGGATCCATTTAACATAAGCCAGCGCACATACGTCTGGGATACCGAATTGAGTGATACCGAGATTATTCCTTGGAAGGAAGACCAGGAAGAGTATCTTACCAAGAATGTGGCTCCCTATGCTGCTGACTATCGTGTAGATGAAAACAAGACACGTATTGGCTATGAGATTCCCTTTACCCGTGAGTTCTATCGCTATACTCCACTGAAACCCAGCTCTGAAATCTTCCAAGCACTGAAGGATCTGGAGCAACAGGAGAGTGAATTGATGACTAAAATCATGGGACGCTAATTAACTGAAAGATGACAAAGAGAGAGGCATTACAGCTATTTGAAGAGAAGAAGGTCCGTACCGTATGGGACGATGTTGAGGAGAAGTGGTATTTCTCGATAGTTGATGTGTGTGGTGTGCTTACAGAGAGTAAGGATCCTACAGCCTATTGGCGTAAATTAAAGCAGCGCTTGAAGGAGGAAGGAAATGAAACCGTGACAAATTGTCACGCTTTGAAAATGCGTGCTGCTGATGGTAAGATGCGACTGACGGATGTGGCTGATACAGAGCAGCTTTTCCGCCTGATCCAGTCCATTCCTTCGCCCAAAGCCGAGCCTTTCAAACAATGGATGGCTCAGGTGGCCAGCCAAAGACTTGACCAGATGCAGGATCCCGAGAAGAGCATTGACCAGGCAATTGTCGACTATAAACGATTAGGATATAGCGACGCATGGATTAACCAGCGCGTCAAGAGCATTGAGGTGCGTAAGGAACTGACTGACGAATGGAAACGTACGGGCGTGCAGGAGGGAATGGAGTATGCATCGCTTACGGACATCATCACCCGTGAGTGGAGCGGATTTACCACCAAGCAATACAAGCATTACAAGGGCCTGAAAAAGGGAAACCTGCGTGACAATATGACGAATCTGGAAATTGCACTGAATATTCTGGCAGAAGCCTCTGCCACAGAAATCTCTAAGCAGCATGACCCCAAAGGATTCCGCCAACAGGCAAAGGTGGCAAAGGAGGGTGGTAGCGTGGCGAAAGCAGCGCGTAACCAACTGGAAAGCAAACTCGGACGTTCTGTCATCACAAAAGACAAGGCCAGTGACTATCTCTTGCCTGATAATTCGGTAGATGAAAACGAAAAGGAGGACTAAGCTATGGCAAGAGAATATAAAGATAGTGGCATCGAGTGGATTGGCAGGATTCCAAAGGAGTGGAAGATGCAGCCTCTTTCAATCTATTTTGGGGAGAATAGTAAACCCAATTTTAATTTAGATTCAATCAATGCATTACAATTCAAATATGGCGAGATTATTCAGAAACCCACCAATGGAAGAGAATTGAATGATAAGGATTTTGAATTGCTATCAAAATATACGATGGTTGCACCTAACGATATTGTTGTTAATGGTCTTAATCTAAATTATGACCTAAAGTCTTTACGTATTGCTAGAGTAAGAGAAGAGGGTATTATAACATCTGCTTACATAGTTTTACGTCCTCGAAATGGTGCTAATTCTTCTTTCTATAATTATTATTTGAAAGCATTAGACTTTCAAAAGGTTTTCCATGGAATGGGAGTAGGTATTCGTCTTACGCTTAGTTACAATGAGTTGCGAGGAATGCTTTTACCAGTTCCATCCTTTGAGGAACAGCAGCGAATTGCAGATTATTTGGATGAGAAGTGCGGAGAGATCGATTCGCTAATTTCATTGCAGGAGCAGATGATAGCTCAGTTGACGGACTATAAGCAGTCTGTTATTACTGAGGCTGTCACAAAAGGTCTTGATCCTAATGCTCAACTCGTCCCTTCTGGTATTGATTGGATTGGGGATTACCCTAAACATTGGGACGTAATAAAGATAGGGTTTATATTCGATAACCTTGATTATTTACGTGAACCTATATCTGCTGAGCTTAGAGAACGTAATAATCCTATATATGATTATTATGGAGCATCTGGTGTTATAGATAAAATTGATCATTATAATGTTAATGACAAAGTCCTTCTCATAGGAGAGGATGGAGCTAATCTGGTCATGCGCAATCTTCCTCTCGTTTATAAGGCTGAAGGAAAATTCTGGGTAAACAATCATGCTCATATTTTAAAACCAAAGCATGACGATTATGATTATATGGCCCATGCTCTTGAGGCTGCCAATTACAGAAATTATATCACAGGATCCGCTCAGCCGAAATTGAGCCAAGAGAATCTTCAGGCTGTTAAGTTGCCTGTCCCTCCTATCAACGAGCAGCGTAGAATTGCAGATTATCTCAACAATAAGTGTGCAGAGATCGATGCTCTTATTGCTTTAAAACAGAAAAAGATTGAAACTCTGAAGGACTACAAGAAGAGCCTTATATACGAATGTGTAACAGGTAAAATAGAAGTTGTATGAACAATCATCCTCAGATATATCATGGTGAGTGGTGGCTGCCAGCAGTGGCAGACTACAATGCTCGTATGATCTATCTTGAACCTGAAAAAATGATGGGACAGGAAAAGAAATATACGGGTACTTTGACATATTATGGGGATAAGGATACTACTTTAGAACTATATCATGTTCCTAGTGATTATCATTCAAGTCACTATGCCAATAATAATGTTATTTGGGGAAGAGATGCTAATGGGCATGTCTTCACTCTATTTAATGTTATGATGAAGACAAAAATCGGATTTGATATGGCTGCAGTAGATTTTGTTGTAGGGGTAGTTCTGATAGGCAAACATGTATTGTCTGTTGATGATATTTTATGGAAAAGATGCGTTGTCCGGTTTGATTATTTGAATAATTGGTTGTTCCATGAAACAAGAAAATATATCACTCCAACATTAATCGACAATACATATCATTTAGATGTTCCCATGGGAAATAAAACACAATTAGAAGCTGTTATTGAAGATGGAATTCAATGGAAACTGGAAAACAGTATTCGTGTGGCAGAAGATGTTCTGGGGATATCAATAAGCAAGAATCCATTTTTAGAAATAGAGGCATCGAAACCGGTTTCCTTGAAAACAATGCTAAAGCAGATAGGAGAATTCGAGCAGTTCTTGTCTATAGCATTATATTGTGATCAGAATTTTGAAAGCATTAAACTTCTAAGCAAGGATGGCGAAAAATATTGTGATTTATTCATTACGAAAGATAAATCAGTAGATCCCAGCTTTTTATCTTTGGTCAAATTTGATTTGTTTAAAGACAAACTTCCATCCATGCTGAAGATATGGCATGAGAATTTTGATAGAATAGCACCGATTAGTAGTTATCTAATTGATTCGCTAAAAAAGAAGAGTAGATTTGACGTGCCTGATTTCCTGATTATAGCCCAGGCTCTTGATGGCTATCATAAGAGGTTTGTGAATAAGAAAGACGGGCGTGATATACAGAAATATCAGGAGCAAATAGAGGTTCTGCTGAACAAATTTAAGACTGTCAAGGCTATTAAAGCATGTAAGATAGATCCTATAGTACTTAAAGATTCGCGTCACAAATATTCTCATCTCTATCCTGATGATGAGAAATCACAGGCAGTAGAAGGAGATGATCTTTATTGGCTTACCGAAAAATGTAAAATACTCTTGACTTGCTGCATATTAAATATGTTAGGGCTTACAAACAAAGACATAAATCTTTGTTGCGAGAATTCTCCTATATCACAGATAATAGATTCTTTACCACTTGAAATATAAATATGAGCGACGAACAGAAATATACGATTCAAGGGTTGGATGAATACATCCGCCAGGGAGAGCCTCAGCAGCGGGAACGCAGTGAGGCCTGGAAGGTGGCAATCGGTCTGCAACAGGTAGACAGGCTTCAGACGTCTGACTATCTGCTCGATACTGCCAAACGACATATCGAGGGCGACATCAGCATCGGTGAGGCCAAGGAACTCATAGACTCCTATTACAAATCGGCTTCAGGACGGAAAGAAATAGAAAATGATCGTACTGAAGAAGCAGACAAAGTGGCTGCCCGCATCACGGAACTGATAGAAGAGAAGACATTCTCTTTTACCCCCGCACAATTGATTTCCATCCATCGCAGACTGTTTGAGGGTATCTATAAGTTGGCTGGCAGAATACGTGACTATAACATCACCAAGCAGGAATGGGTGCTTGGGGGAGAGACCGTTTTTTATGCCAGTGCCGATACCATCAGCGATACACTGGATTACGACATGGGGCAGGAACGACAGTTTGATTATTCCAATATGAATATCGACGAAGCCATCCGTCATCTGACCCGTTTCTGTGCTAATCTATGGCAGATACATGCCTTCTGCGAGGGTAATACACGTACTACAGCAGTCTTTATGATTAAATATCTGCGTAAGTTGGGATTCAATGTGGTGAACGATGTGTTTGCAGAGAATTCATGGTATTTCCGCAATGCATTGGTTAGGGCCAACTATATTGACCTGAATAAAGGCATCACTGAGAATACTGTATTTTTGGAGAACTTCTTCCGCAGTATGCTTCTTGGTGAGGAGCATGACCTCAGAAACAGAATCATGCACATAGACTGGGGTAAGACAGAGGGTGTAGCAACTCCCCAAAGTGCAAAAACAAGCGATGAACTGCCTCCAAAGTGCAAAATCTGCACTTTAGAAGAGGTGGCTGTGCTGCGTATCGTACATAGGAATCGCTATGCCACTCAAAAGGAGATTGCTGCAGAGATCGGGAAATCAGAGCGGACGGTTAAGTCTATAACCGTTGCACTGCAGGAGAAATTGATCCTGAAGCGTGTAAATGGTAAACGTAATGGTTATTGGGAATTTGTTGAGTAATTGTTATTGCATATGAACGAGGAGAAACTATACGAAAGAGACTTCGAGGCCGACATTGAGGAATGGCTGATAGAGAAGGGTGGCTATACAAAGGGTAGCCAGAAAACCTATGATAAGGAGCGGGCCATTGATATGAAGACGCTTATCAAGTTTGTTTCAACGACACAGACTAAAATGTGGGATCGCTATACACGGAAATATGGCGATAGGGCAGAGCTGCGTTTCTATCAGGTATTACAAGAGCATATCGTCCGCTATGGTCTGATTAATGCCTTGCGCCACGATATTGACGACCTCGGTATGAAGTTCCGTATCTGTTATTTCTGTCCTGCCTCGGAACTGAATGAGGAACTGATGGAGAAATACCGTCAGAACATCTTGGAAGTGACGCGCCAGTTTGCTTATAGCACGCAGAACAAGAACACGATCGATATGGTGCTCTCGTTGAATGGTATCCCCATAGTAGCCATGGAGTTGAAAAACCAGCTGAGGAATCAGAGTGTAGAGGATTCCCGCGAACAATGGGAGAACGACAGAGATCCTGTGGAGTTCCTGTTCCGTTTCAACAACCGCATCTTGGTGTACTTTGGTGTGGATCTCTACGAAGCCATCATGACTACAGAACTGAAGAAGGACAAGACTCGTTTTGTGCCGTTCAATCAGGGAAGTAATGGCGCAGGCAATGTGGGTGGCGCAGGAAACCCGGATACAGAAGAGGATGATGAATACATCACCTCATATCTCTGGAAAGATGTACTTAGGAGAGATATGCTGCTGAGTATCCTGCAGCGCTATATATCCAGACAGGAAGAGACGAAGTTGAAGATTGTACGCAATAAGCACGGAAAGATTGAGGAGAAAAAGGACACCTCAGTAAAGATAATCTTCCCAAGATATCATCAATTGGATGTGGTAGAAAAGCTCGTCGCTGATACAATGGCCAATGGCTCAGGACATAACTATCTGATACAACATTCAGCAGGTAGTGGAAAGAGTAATTCTATTGCGTGGCTTACCTATAGGCTTGCATCGTTGCATGATGCAGATCAGAATCCCATCTTCAATTGTGTATTCGTGATAACAGACCGTAGAGTCCTCAATAAACAGTTGCAGGATACAATTCTTGGCTTTGACCACACAAAGAGTCAGGTAGAGACTATCACAGACGATGATCCTTCTACGAAACTGAAAACTCTGATAAATGAAGGTGGTGCCAGGATCATGATTTGTACGCTGCACCGATTCCCCATTATCTATCAGGATGTGGTGTCGCGCAGTGGTAAGCGTTATGCTGTGGTGGTGGATGAGGCTCATAGCAGCCAGAGTGGTCAGAGCGCAGAAAAGATGAAAACGGCACTGGCTGATACCGATGAGGCTCTGCGTGAAATGGCAGAGATAGAGGAAAAGACAGAAGAGCAGCTGGAGAAGGAGCGTGACGCTATGATGGAAGACCTGTTAGGACAGGGCCAGCATCAGAACCTCTCTTTCTATGCCTTCACTGCTACGCCAAAGCCCAAGACGTTGCAGACCTTTGGCGTCGAAATTGTGAAGGGCGATACACCTGAAAAGAGCAAATATGCAGCCTATCATACCTATTCAATGCTTCAGGCAATTGAGGAAGGTTTTATTATGGATGTGCTGCAACAGTATACGCCATGCACGGTAACCTACGAGATTCAGAAGAAGATATCCGATGACCCACGCTATCAGGAAACACCTGCCACTAAGGCTGTGAAGGGTTACTTCGAAATGCATGACAGTACCATCAGGAAGAAGACGGAGATTATCGTCAATAAGTTCCGCGATGTGACTCTCAACGCCATGAAGGGGCAAGCCAAGGCAATGGTGGTGACATCGAGCCGTGCTCATGCGCTGAGATATTATTTGCAGATAAAGCAGTATTGTCAGGAAATGGGCTTTACGGATGTGCAGCCATTGGTGGCATTCTCTGGAAAGGTGAAGTACGGTGATGAGGAGTTCACTGAAACGAAGCTCAACAAACAGACGGGCATTAATATCAGTGAAGAGAAGCTGCCTCTGTATTTTGCCAGTGATATGTATAACATGCTGGTGGTGGCAGATAAGTATCAGACAGGATTTGATGAACCATTGCTCCATACCATGTTTGTGGATAAGAAGCTGAAGATGGTAAAGGCTGTGCAGACGCTGAGCCGTTTGAATCGTTCGCATCCGGATAAGAAAGATACTTATGTGCTCGATTTCGTTAATACAGCTGACAGTATCAAGAAATCGTTCGAACCATTCTATACCAATACAGAACTGATTCG
>Ga0247608_10006877_pt1 | contig 11846 bp, 13 predicted proteins | sample 176DNAGHGlowgp2_FD_193490 | JGI IMG/M metagenome (GOLD analysis project Ga0247608, IMG submission 193490) | Sheep rumen microbial communities from Palmerston North, Manawatu-Wanganui, New Zealand - 1766 DNA GHGlow gp2 | ecosystem: Host-associated > Mammals > Digestive system > Stomach > Rumen ... | reverse complement strand
GAACCAATGATTGAAGAACCCTTAACACGGACTGGACCTGGGTCTACAACACTATCATTAGCACGTAGTCCATAAGTATCAATAATCATGTTATCAGAACAACCAAATAGAGTTGCATAAGATGCATTCATAATATAGTTGTTGTTAGACTGATTATCAGATGCTAGTGGTCTTTCAACACCAGAAATCTGTGTTGAACCATTTGGATATAGACCGAAGAAACGTGCACCAATTGCAACGTTATTCTGTGCTGAATAACCTGAGAACTTGAATGCATTATAAACTCTGTTATTTGAGGTTGCTTGCATCCAAACGTATGTTGAACTATCCATCAAATCTCTATATGCTGCACGAGCAGAGATATTGTTTGCAAAGTTAAATACGTTATATCTAGAGTCCCATGTGACATTTGCCTGATTGGTATTGACTAAGAAGTTTTCAGAACAGTTCTGGTCAATTATGTTTTCGTTTGCACGAATCAACATGTTCTGCATTGTATTTCCACTCAATGAGTTATCTCTTGCATTGAATAGAATATTCTGCTTAGCATTACCAAATGCAGAGTTTGTGTATGCACAAATCAATGTATTATCAGATGCATTATCACCGATATGGTTAGAGAAACCGTTAATCATTGTCAATGCATCTACTGCTGACAAATTGTTTCTCTTAGAATTCAAGATAAATGCATTATGAAGACCATTTGTCAATAGGTTTTCATCAGAATTTATCAATGTATTATTTGCAACACCATAACTTGCTCTGTTTCTATTAGAGTCAATAAACATGTTATTGTTCATTGAAGCACCTTCTACGAAGGAGTTTCCATGAGACTTAAATAATACGTTTGGTTCACCATAATTTGGCTGAGTAGCACTATTATCGAATGAGAATAGGTATCTATCCTTTGTATATTGGTTTTTGAAGTTATCTCTACCAAATATATCGACTGCTACGAAATCATTTTCTGGTAAGTGACCTAAAATAAATGTAGGTGACTCTGGTGATGCATCCTTTCCTAATAGAGAATATGGAGATACACCAATACCATTTAACTGCATACCAGCACAGTATGCTTCAATATCTTCTTTCAAAGATGATGTTGCTTTGACAGTAGTCAACAGATATTGAGGAATATATTTTCCACCATCTTCTGGATATTTGTTAATACCATGGAATAGAGCTGCAGCGTTAAATTGGTTTTCTGCATCATCAGCATCAATACAGTCAGCAGCCACAATTGACTTATCAATTGCGATTGAACCGTCTTGGTCTAACTGTAATTCATCTAATACAGGTTTATCATAACCTATAGCTACACCACCTCTAATAGTCTTAAGACCATTATTGATTAAGTATAACTTTTGAGCAGTTCCAGAAACTGCTGATGGAATATCAAAGTTCCAATCATCACCAATCTTTTCTGGAGAAATATCTTCGTCTTCTTCTCTAACTGTAAATCTTAATTGAGTCTGGAAAGATACATACTTATTTTGGTCAGCTAATAATTCAACACCACCTTCATAGATACCGGTGTCTCTTTCAATTTTACCATCAAATCTTGCGAATGCTACAATAGAAGCATCCTGAACTTCATTTACATTAAAGGTTGCATCATCAGTTTCAGCGTATTGCTTACCAATCAATGCAATATGTGAGAAACATAAGTCTTGTGTAATCTTACATGACAAATAAGTTCTATCAAAATTAAATCTATAAAGACCATAAGGAACTTCTTTAATTGTTCCATCTGTTTCTTTAACTTTCTTCAACATGAATTCATTTGTTGGAACATAATAAATTCCAAACAAATTTTCTGAATAATTTTCTAGTGCATTTTCATATTGTGTCTTATTGATTGGTTCTAATGTATTTTTACCAGCAATCTTATAAGATACATTCTTCATAATGAAAGTGATATTACCAGATTTTTGTTTATCTTGTAATACTTCCATTAGTGAATAATCATCACCAGCTTTCTGTTCTAAATCACCTATAATAGTTTCTAGGTCTTTAGATGCATCTAAACCTTGGATAAACATATATCCAAGAATAGCAAATTTAATACCACCTTCTTGTGATATTAAAAGATGTCTACCTTCCTTAGTAAACTTAAACTGACTTTTAACAATATCGTATTTATCTGTATCTGCCATATAATTCCTCTAATTTATTTATACAGATTAAAAACTTACCAACCACCAAATGGGTCAATATCTGTTCTTTGATCGACTGGCACTTTTGGAACATATTGAACATGAGAATTCACATTATCCATTGGTTTTCCACTTGGTGTTCCATCAACTGTATCTTGTTCAATAGTTTTATTTATTGACAACATATCAGATGATGCATCAACTACACTAGTCTTATCGTGAGTTTCTGTCTTTGTATCTAAATTAAATGTTTCACCTAATTCTGCATAACTTCTGAAGTCATCCATATTATCTGTATTTACATTATCTGCATCTACAAATTCATGATTATTTCTCCAGACTCTTAATGAGAATTGATATGTTATTGGTGCACCCAAAAAGGTACTACCTTCTGCAAATTTCTTCACATTTATCACTTCATAATATATTCCATTATAATACATGTATATTATATCACCAATTTTTGGAATATATGATGGATATTTTGCTGATTTATCATCATAGTCAATCTGTGATGCTTCATCAAAATGTGCAATACTGCACATACATGTTATGATTTCTGTATATACCATGCCTTGCAATTCATATTGTTTTTGCATACTTGGCATACTTTCTGCATACATGTTTAATTCAAATCTTCTAACTACATTTTCTAATGGGTCTTCTCCCATTATAGGGTCTCTTTTTAAGTTCATTTCTTTAATAAAGTATTGAACTTTGAAACCATAAGTATTATAAGCTTCAGCAGTTAAACTATTCAATAGTGCAACTTCACTACCATAACAATCTGAGGTACTATCAAAGTATCTCTCTTTAGTCCAGTCAGTGTTTTCTACACTACATGCACCACCAAATATCTTTGCCATTTCTGAAGCGTAATCTGTCATATTATATTTATCTGATTAAAAAAGAGCCGCTTAACGACTCTTTTGAACTATCTCTAATATCTTCATTTTTGCATCTTCAGGAGATTTATAATGAACGAATATTCCTTTTTTCTTTTCCCATGCAGCTCCATTCTTTCCAAAGTCATCTATCAAAATTGAGTCTTTATTTGCATAGATTTCTTTACCAGTACCACGATTATTTGTCACTCCAAATGGAACTATAATGGTATGATGCAAATCTATATTAGTATGTTTCTTCAACCAATTTATCTTACCAATCTTACCATCTTTATAAGCAACTGCTGATAGAATATACAACTCTATATCTTCTTCTTTACAAAATCTATCTAACCATTTATAAAATGATTCACCAGAAGCTGTCCATGGACAGTCTTCCCAGAATTCTGGTCCTGCTTCATGGATGATAGGCCAATTGACCTTAGTTCCTTCGATACATTTGTATTCTTCACATTGCTTTCTAAAGTCAACAATTACACCATCCATGTCAAGATATATAGTTGTTATCATAATTCCTCCATTATTATTTATATTGGTCGAAATTAGACTTAATTAAACCACCAGGATGTTCATCTGTTGAATTTGTTAATGCTTGTATCTGTTCAACTGTTAATGTGTGTAATTCCATTACATTGGCTTTCAAAGCCAATTCATGTCTTAACATTTCACATATTGCGTATGCATCAATCAAGTCACTTGTTGGTGCATTACCTTTCTTATCGTCAACTACAACTGGTAAATCACTTATATCAAACTTAACACCTTTATATGCTTTATATGTTTGATATGGGCGAATTTTTCCGGCATTACCTTTACCAGTAAAAAACTTCTTATGTGTTCCAGGAGGATAAAATCTTAACTTCTTTCCTTCTCTAAATAAACTCATTTTGATATTTCCTTCAAATTCTGCTAATGAAAATATCAAACCTTGTGCACCAGATTTACCCATAGCATATTCTTCAACTGCTACTACATCACAATCTTTACACCATTTCAAAATATAATCACAAAAGAATTGGTATCTCTGATATGTGCAACTATAATCTTTTACATTATAGTAAATCATATCAGGACTCAATTTCTGTTGTTTTAATGTGGTGACAAATCCATGACGTTCTATATTAACTACATTGAATTTGTCATCCAATTCCATAATAACAATTCCAGAGCTGGAAATTGAAAGGTCCAATCCGGCTATTTTCATAATCACCTCACTATATACAAATATACAAAATTAAATGTTAATTATTTCAACGAATTTCTTAATTTTCTTCAACATTTCTTTAAATTTTTCTACAAGTTGTTGATTTTCTAAGATAGCCGTAGTAAATTCATCAAATGTTTTTACTCTTGTATCACTTTCTGAAATAAGCTTAATACTTGCTACATGTTCACTAATTGAATTATCAACATATAATTCTTCAACTACTAAGAATAATGTCAATCCTTTTGGACCTTGACGGAAACTCATTCTTCCTAGTTTATATCCATCATAAATTAAATCTGCACCTTTTTGGAATGTATTATATGATTTAAAACTACCTGGTTTTATCATGTGTCCACCGTAGTCTAATTCAATATTATTCTGAGCGCAAAAATCTTTTAATTGTTTAATTAAAGCTAATTCTTGTTTTGTATGTGCTTGTTCATTTATATACATAAAAATCTCCTTATATTATTTATACATAAGAAAAACCGTTAACTATGAGTTAACGGTTAAAATAATATGTAAAGAGATGAATTATATTATTTTTCGAGTTTCTTTGAAATTGCGTCCATGCGGACCTGTTTCTTATATTCTTCTATGTGATTTCTAATCTTCATTTTTAATGCACTCATGATGAATGGTTCTAACTTATCGAAACGATCTTCGTATAGTTTACCAATGATATAATCACTATCTTCATCTAGAGGCTGTCCTTTCTTATGATAGAAGTTGAAGTTTTCAGACTTGGTTTCATCTGCTGGTGCTTCTTCTGATGATTCACCTTCTCCACCTTCTGTGGATTCGCCTTCACCACCTTCAGAACTTTCTCCTTCACCACCTTCTGATTCACCACCTTCTGTAGATTCTCCTTCTCCTTCGCCGCCTTCGTCTCCTCCTTCAGAGGTTTCTTCAGCAGGAGCTTCTTCTCCACCTTCTTCAGAACCAAAATCATCCATAGCAGCGTCATCACCACCTTCTGCAGGAGCTTCTTCACCGCCTTCATCACCAGTTTCAGCATTCATTGTATCAATCTTGTCAGTCAATGCCTGAACTGCTGTTGTAAGAGTAGTTAAAACGTCCTTTAATTCGGTAGTATCTTCTGCTTCTTTTTCTACACCATCATCTGTCTGTGTTTCTGCTTCACCTTCACCTTCTCCGAAGTCATCCAAGTTTTCACCTGAATTATCTCCACCTTCTTCTGCTGGAGCATCTCCTTCTGTTGAGTCAGTTTCTGGTTGTTCATCACCACCTTCAGTATCGTCTTCTGATGGTTCTTCTGATAAATCTTTTTCTTCTTCAGATGCTGCATCTTCAGATGGAACATCTGCAGTTTCTAAATCATCATTACCGTCTAGGAAGCCTTCGTCTAGCTTTCCGTGACGTCTTTTCCATTCTTCAAATTTCTTTTGTTCTAAATTCATAACGATTTTCCTCTTTACCTATATTTTATTTATATAACTTGCGTTTAGATGTTATTTTTGAATACTTCGTACTCTGGGGAATTATACAATTCGTCTAATTTAGCATCTAATTCTAAAGCCTTTGTAAATGAATCTGTTGAATTACATACAACTTTCTTAAAATCTGAGAAATAATTTGCAAATAATACTTTGTAGTTATTTGACATCTTAAACAAATCCATTACTGGGAAAGGTTTAACTTCTTTTAATTCTTCTAAACCTTTCTTTGGAACGTCTTTCATTACCTTTTCAGTGACCTTAATGGCGTTCTTTAAAATTTCATCTTTCTTTGCTTCTTCTTTACCTAGTTTCAATAAACGAGGAATAACAAGCAACCAAATAAATGGATTTCCTTCCATTTTTGAAAAATTATCATTTTTCTTTTCGTTTTCTTTTAAAAAATTTCTAAATGATTGCATACTTAGTCCTTTTCATACTTAGCGGCAATTCTTTCAAGTGCAATTGCCATAGTATTTAATGTTGCTTTTATTTCCTTTATATCAGACTTTACATCAATCTGTTCATTCTTGATATATTCAATATCTTTATCTTGTAATTCATTCTGCAATTGTAATTCTTGAATAGCTGTTCTCTGTGCATCTACAGTTTCTTCGAGACTCTCGATTTTTTCAGCATAATTCTTACATTTAGCTACAAGATCAGCGTTTTCTTTATCACGCTTTTCTGCAGTACCTTTACGTTCGTACTTAATTACTAAATATACAATAACAATTGCTAGCAATGCGACTATTGCTAAAGGATTACCTGTTGCGATGATTTTTAAAGCCTGTTCCATATCCTAACCTATATTATTTATAACTGTCGAAATTTAATCGTTTTTTATGATTTATCGTTCTCTATAAAGTAATAGTTTTCGATTGTCTGTTTTAACTCATCAATCTTTGTAGCGATTTCTGGTGAGTTATACTTATCAGTTATTATGTTTAATATAAGTTCTATGGACTGCCACAATTCGTTAATTGCAGCTTTTTGACGACGAGTTTCTCCTAATAAATTATCGTATGATTCTTGTAAACTATTTACAGCACTGGTCTTAGCAAACCATTCTACTTTTGGAATACTTGGCTTACCACCATATTTCTTTGCTTCAATTCTATCCATTGGCTTACCATTATTTAGATAGTATAACAATGAACGAGCTTCTGGAGACAATCCAACTGGTGATTCAGCTGTTCCATTTCCTTCTAGTGAATATGGATAATAATCATAGTCAACAAATACTCTATTTTCATGTGCAGATAATTCGTCAATCTTATCTACAGTCCATGCAGAGAATGCTGATACATATCCTGATAATTCTGGAAGACCAGAAATTCCATTCCACATTGCACTATTTTCATATACTGTTTCATAGCATGAATTCCATAAAGTTGCACTATATGGTAAATCCATTCCACTTATTGAAGATAAAGGACTTAAATCCAATCCTGATAAAGCAGATACTGCACTGATATTATTCCAATTATCAATATCTTGCTGAGTCACACATACACAGTCATCTGGATGTGGAGGAGGACAACAACCCCAAGGACCAACTGATGCTGGTTCTGTATCATTCCATCCATGCCAACCTGCTGGCCATTGAGGCCAATATGGCCAATATCTTGGATATGAACCATCTTTGTGTGGTGGAGGATATGGAGGATAATGAGGATGTAATTCAAAATCTTCTTTGTTCATATCTTATTTATAATAATAAAAAAGAGGCGCATTTTTTGCACCTCTTATAAAATTATTTAATTTATATTAGACGTACTTTGCAGCGATGTCCTGATAGATTTCCTGACGTGTCTTCTGACGAGGCTTATCTTCAGTTGCTGGTGCTGCAGGAGCTGCGGGAGCTGGATTTGCTGCAGGAGCTGGTGTTGCATCTGTCTGAGCTGGAGTTGGAGCTGCAGCTGGTGCTGGTTCTCCTTCTGGCTTAACAGGTTCTCTCATACGTCTGCGACCTGGGAAATTAGGTTCATCTCCACCATTTACTGGAGCTGGGCGTTCTAAACGCTGACGACGAGTTGTAAATGAGTCATCATCACTTGGACGTGGACGACGTCTTACAGGTGGAACATCATCATAGAAATCATCATCCTGATCTACTGGACGAGGTCTACGACGAACAGGTGGTTCGAATTCATCACGAACACGTGGTGGACGTTCATCATAATCGTCATCGAAATCATCTGCTACGCGACGACGTGGACGTGGTTCATAATCATCCTGATAACGTCTACGTGTTGGTGTAGTGTCAAAATCATCTGCATTATCAGTGACACCATCATTTGGCTTTACATAAGAATATCCAGCATCCTTTACAATGCGCTTTGCGCGAATCAAATTCATACGATCTTCACGTTCATAGTCGTAATCACGTGCTGGCTTCTTAATTGTATAACCGTTCTGACGAACGATTCTTTTTGCTCTTAGAATATCATTTATATTATCCATAATTTATTCACCTCATTTTAAGTTGTTTAAAATAGTTAGTATTTGCGAACAATATTTTGTTCATTATACATATTATTTATAGTACTCCAAATCTGCTTACAGCGAACTGCTAAACCTGAATTTGGATCTTCTGAAATTCTTATTGAAGCTTCAGTCTGATTTATTAACTCACCAGTATCAGGATCAACAATTGTTTCATCATTACTAATATCTGAACCATCAGTCATATAATCAATTATTGGAGTATAATTTGGAACGTCTGCTGGAGTATACTTTGGTAGATTATCTAACATAATATAATCGCATCCATCTTTGACGTATACATTACCTTCATCATCAATAAATGTATGACTTAAAATCCAAGATCTGCTATATTTATTACCCGAACCACTTGACTTATTCAAACCAATATAAATTGTCTTACTTGGCTTAGCTTTTAATGTAGTAGTTTGCTTTGTTTTCTTTTCAAAGAATGCATTTACAATAGTATCACTATTTGTTAAATACTTCTTATACATTTTCTTTGCAGTCCATTGACCAGTCTTAACACCATTTACTGCATCAACTGTTTTATTCCATGCATTCTTTAAATCTCTACCAGTCACTTGACCTGGGAATACATGTGCTGCATTTTCATACCCTTTAAATCCAACCTTTACTTCAGTAGGATTGACCATAATCTGATTTAATTGGTCTACATTATCTATTACATCTTGACAGATAGCTTTCATTGATTCAACTGTTGAAATAATAGAAGCCTTAAATTCTGGGTCTAATTCATACGTATCTCCGACCTGAATTAAATGAACTGATGCTAATACATCATTGAAGAAGTTCTGTGCAGTAGAAATTTCTGCACATGGGTTTAAATCAATGTTAATTTCACTATCAAGTTCTGAGAAATTTGTACCGAATGCACAGTTAAAGAATCTAATCAATGCATTCAAGAAATCACATAGACCTTGGTCCATGACAATATGAAGATATGTATCTAATTGACCATTCAATATCTTCAATTTCTTTCCTAATAATTTATCATAGTTAATAGCACTTAGTTTGAAAGTCTTTAATGATAACTTAATAGCATCAATAGAGAATTCAATACCAAATGAACTATTACATATAATATCTCTGAACTTCATATAGTCACCAATTAAATCACTTAAATGGTCAGCTATATTTTTCTGAGATTCACTCATACATTGATTTAATACATTCTTCTTGACAGATTTATAGAATGCAGAACCACTATCTAATAGTTCTTGTAAAAGAGCTAAACAGTTCCACATATCATCACAAAGAATAGGAATTTTTCCTGGCCCATCTATTAGCAACGGTTTTATATTCTTACGAATATCTTCAATGGATTGGTTTATCTTTTTGACAGCATCAGAAATAGTCAAGCGGATGACATTCTTTATGCCATCTGCTACTTTGATCAATTTCTTTACATATTCCTTACATATCTTTTCAATCTTTTCAATAGCTTTCTTTAGCTTCTGAAAAGATGAATATATGTAATCACATAATACGTCAGTTAAACCTTCCATTAAGCTCTCGCGATATTTGCTATACCTTTATTTGAATTTAAAGATATTGCACCTGTATTTACTTGTGCGGCTGGAGAATTACCAGTCATTTGATTTGCAATTTCATCTGAAACACCAGCAACACCTTCATTTTCTTCGCCTTTTGTCCAGAAATCATAGTGATATGAAAGATTGCATTTAATCATTTCTTCACCTTCATAAGACATTTGACCCATTTCAAAATTTGTTAGAATACAATTAATATATGTATATTTTGTAGTTGGCTGTAATTTTCTATCTCTCATTGTTAATACAATTTTATCAAAAGTCATATCACGTTCATAATGAGGGAAAGACATTCTATTTTGTTGTAGACGTGCAAGGAAATTATAGATACCTTGATTATCATCTTCAACTCTAATATAGAATTCCATTGTTGTATCACCAGAATACTTACGATTTATTGGATAAGAGCGTTCTGTACCTAAAAACATTTGAGTCACATACTGTGTTTCATATTTAGGTAATTCGATACTAATAGGTATCAAATTTTTAACTTGTTCATACAAATCTTCTCCATGACGAGACATGAATGTAATATCAAATAGCCAACCTGGTTGTGGGTCGGATAAGATTTCTTGAGCCATAGCACCATATTTTGTTTGTTCCCAAATAGAATTCATATTATGCCATTGCTCCTGCTAAATCATTTGTAATTGTTGTAGATGCATCAGTAATCTTCATATAGTCGTATGAGAAAGTTGCTTGAACCTTCATTACTTCATCTGAACTATATGATAATTCAACTTCTGATACTTGCATCAATTTACAATTATGGAATGTGATTATTTTAGATACAAAATTATCTTCACAATCTAAGCCATATTCATAATTTTCATTTGGCTTCAACATTTTTACTTTTATTATATTTTCTTGTGAAGGATTTCTATAAATTGGATCAGTCTCTGCAGTTTTACCACCTTCAGGCCAATCCTGATTCATTGTATTTCTATTCCATAAATTCTGAATTACTCTTGTGACATCTAAGTCTTCATTTTCATTAAATTCAATTGTTAATTGGTCTGCATGTTCTGAACGACCTAAATGCATAAACATAGCGCCACCATAATAAGTTGGAATTATATTTACTTTACGTTCACCAATCTTACTTGATATTGCGGCTTTATGTAATAATTCTTTTTCAGGTTCTGTTAAATCATAATAATCATTGAAAACCACCTCAAATGCCCATAATGGTTGAGGAGGTTTTTCATAGAAATCATTTGACCAAATTGATTGTATTCCCATACTTTATTTATACTACTAAATCGATAGCACTATCTCTTGGATCTATATCTGAATTTACTGTATCTTTATGCGTAATAATGAATTTACCAACATCTACGAAATTCTTTGTTTTAAATACTCGTAAATCTCCATTATAATGTTCTTTTAAGAATGGTATTAACTTTGTATCAATACGCCATAGATAATTTGCATGTTCTTTTGGACGGCATGCATACATTTTACAATCTGTAATCAATAGAATCTTATATGAATTAGGATTTACCAATGTATATCTATAGAATGCTTCAGAAATATCTGGATAACAAATTGTTCTCCAATCGTCCATGACTAAGATACCATTTGGTGATATAAATTGGTCTGCCAATTTTAAATCTTCAAATGCATTATATCCAGAGTGACCAGCATCTATATGTAGAAATCTTGTATTATTTCTATAATTAGTAGTCATTCCATCTTCATGTGTGACTTTAGTACTGTCAACATATTCTGTCTGTTTAGGTACCAAATCTACATAAGATAAAGAAATATTGGAAGTTTTCTTAATAGAATTTAATACAGTTGTTTTCATTCCTTCTTCATTTAAAAGATGGTCAATACCTAAAACATGTTCTCCACCTTTCTTATGTTGAGCTAACTTACATAGACTCTTACCTTTAAATACACCAAATTCTACCAAATTACCATAAACATTTTCTTCATTTTGTAATGATAAAAACCAATCCCATGTATATTGGTCTAATGGTTTAAAATAACCTTCTACAGTATCAATTTTTTCATTTATATCTTTAAAGTCCATAATCTACCTATTTAATTTTATT
>Ga0247608_10006875_pt1 | contig 11848 bp, 9 predicted proteins | sample 176DNAGHGlowgp2_FD_193490 | JGI IMG/M metagenome (GOLD analysis project Ga0247608, IMG submission 193490) | Sheep rumen microbial communities from Palmerston North, Manawatu-Wanganui, New Zealand - 1766 DNA GHGlow gp2 | ecosystem: Host-associated > Mammals > Digestive system > Stomach > Rumen ... | reverse complement strand
GCTTTGTCAAAATACTTAATCCGCATGTTTATCCCCTCATCAATAAACATCGGCTTAATCTTCGGACACATCTCATCGTACGTCTTCGGACATATCTGCTGCTTAATGTTCTTCTTTAGTCTTGTCTTGTCTTCTTCACTGTAATTGGTCGTGTTGATATTCGCTTGATAAATATACGATATCGTATTGTCCGCATACTCAATGTCCGTCCACGTCGTCTCCGAATCTATCTTCTTCGGTAATGTCTTCTTTATCGTGTCCATCATCATCGCTATCTGCTCGTCATTGTCTTCTTTGCTCTCTTCTTCCTTGACTTCAGACTTCTTCTCAACATTGTTCAACAGATTGTTCAAATTCTCTTCTTCACTAATCGATAAATCTAATTCCGGTACCTCAATCTCTTCCGCTTTGGCACTCTTCGGCATGACATCCTCTTTGGTTAACTTCTGAGACTCACCCCCTAAATCACCTAAATCTATGTCATCTATTTCTACATCATAGTTCGCCATGTCTTCTAATGCTTTTGATGTTCCGGCTAACTCAACTTCTTCCTTCTTTGCTTCCGCTTTTGTAGCCTTACTCTTTCCAAACCCGTCCGCATTGATAATATTGGCTCTGAAATCTTCAAATTGATGCGATAAATATTCTTCCAAACTTAACTTGCCGTCTTTGTCGTCATCCATTCTTTGAAAGTCTTTTATAAATATCTCTTTGGTCGCATTTAATTGCTCAGCCGCCGTCAACGCTTGCGCCGTACCGGACATCAATACCGAACAGGATAACATTATCAAATATTTCTTCATCTTTAACCCTCCACATAACTTTTATTGCCCTTATTTAAGGACTTTTATCTTAAATTTTCTTTAACGGTGCAAAATTATTTGCCCCGTCAAAATAAGCTGTCCGCATAGCTATTTTTTGGTATGCAGATACATAACTTTTTATCCTCTTGGCACGCTCTATGACCAATTCTTCCGGCACGTAACGGTTTATTTCTTCCGCCCTCTTCTTGGTACGTGCCACGGCTAAACCCGTGTCACACACTATAAAATTGACCGCCGTCTTATACCCCTTCTTCGGTAAGTTCTTAAACAACTCCAAATGCGCTTGATTGGTGCCGCTGTGCTCAAGCATAATATTATACTTCTTAGCAATCGCTCGCCGCAGTAACTCATAACCGATTATCCTTGCCGGCATCTCGTACGCCCCATAGGCATACACCGCCCCTTTCTCTTTTAAGGCTTGCTGATAACCTGAAAGCGATACCATTATCTTATCAAAACTTAACAACAAAAAGTTTTTCGGTAAATTCTTATCGCAATACGTACTCTTACCAGAACCTGGTATCCCCGAAATTTGCCTTAACTCCGGCTTTAATACCGGTGTCAACCCACTCAAAAACTCGGCTATTATCCGCTCACTTTCCGTACTCTTTACTGCTTTATAATCTGCGGTAATCAGTTCTTTTAGCGATGGCATTAAGGTTTTTAACATACCGACGTTCCTCTTAAACCGCCTCTTTTTCCTCTGCCGTGCGCTCAGCATAAATATCATAAGCTTCTTTGGCCATCATCAGTTCTTCATTGGTCGGAATAACTAAAACCTTAATTTGACTCTTTTCCGAGCTTACCTCAATCGGCGCCGGATAGCTGTTGTTTGCCGTTTCATCTAAGGATATCCCTAAATAAGCCAGTTTTTCACAGACACGTTGGCGAATGTACCCGCTCTTTTCACCGATACCGGCGGTAAATATTAACGCATCTATGCCGCCCATAACGGCTATTCCCGCACCTATGGTCTTGATGATGTTATAAACATAGATATCTAATGCGGTTTTGCAATATTCGTTACCTTTATTTGCTTGTTCCAAAATATCCCGCATATCAGCATGACCGTTGGTTAAGCCATATAAACCACTCTCTTTGTTTAATATGGCGCTGACTTCATCTGCCGTCTTATTCTGAGTTTTCATGATGTGCAACGGAATATACGGATCAATATTTCCCGGACGTGTGGACATAACGATACCCGACATCGGCGTAAATTCCATAGACGTCATCACACACTTGCCGTCTTTAACCGCCGACACGGAAGCGCCGCCGCCTAAATGGCAACAGATAAACTTCCCCTTATACCCTAAATATTTGGCGGCTTTTCTGCTCACATAATTGTGAGACGGACCGTGGAAACCGTAACGTCTGACCTGTTCTTTTTCACAAAATTCTTTAGGCAGACCATATAAATAACCTTCCCTCTTCACGCTTTGGTGAAATGCGGTATCAAAAACGGCAACCTGCAAAACATCAGGTATCAATTCCTGCATGGCCTTAATACCGGCCGCAATCGCCGGACCGTGCAACGGTATTAACGGAATACTGTCATACAGCTGTTTTAACACGGCTGCGTCTATGGCTGCGGCATTGGCATATTTACCGCCGTACCCCATACGGTGGGCAACAGCCGCCAACTCTGACGTGTTTTTCAAATACTTTTTGGTTAAATAACCCAGTATCTCTTTAATTGCCGCTTTATGATTTTCCATTATGACTTCATAGCTGAACGGTTCGCTGTTTTTAACACTGACCGTCATCTTAGAACCTGGTTGTCCGACACGTTCGGCAACACCGCCGGTTATTATTTCATTATAATCTTCTTCCATGTTATACAACTGGAATTTAACAGTGGTTGAACCGGCGTTTAATACAAGAATTTTTGCCATTTATTTTCTTTCCTAAGTTATATTCTTGCGCCTTATAACATATTTTTTGTTTTTTGGCAATATAAATTATTCACTTGCCAAATTTAGATTGAAATGCTTAAAAAATTACTTTATAAAAGGCTTATTCAACTTATCTTTAACGAGGATTTAATGAAAGAAGCCAGCAGAGTACAAGCCGTTATTGAGATTATAACCGAGGTTGTTGCTGATAAATTACCGGCAGATGTTATTGCTGATAAATATTTTAAGGACAGACGCTATATCGGCTCTAAAGACCGGCGTTTTATTGCCGATTTGGTGTGGAAAATTATTCGTAACCGCCTTAAATTATCTGAAATGTTAAAAAACAAGCCGACACCGCGATTGCTTGTAGCTTTGGCACTTGATGACGCAGATTTGGCTTTGTTGTTTAACGGCGAAGAATATGCCCCTCAACCGCTTGATAAAAGCGAAAAAGAGATGTTGGCGCAGGCGAAAGATTTTGAAGATTTCAGCGAATATGCACTTTATGAGTGTCCGCAGTGGCTTTTTGAGAAGTTTAATGATAAAAAATTATTAGAGGCTCTTAATACCCCTGCACCGCTTGATTTGCGTGCCAATTTGACCTCGCGTGAACAAGCCAAAGAAAGATTAAAAAAAGAAGGATTGTTTTTCTCTTTTACACCTTTTTCCCCTCTGGGACTTCGTTCGTTTGAACGCATTAACCTCAACAACTGTATGACTTACCAAGACGGCGAAGTGGAAGTTATGGACGAAGGTTCTCAGCTTTTATCTCTGTTATGCCAAGCTAAACCGCATCATAAAATTATAGATTACTGTGCCGGTGCCGGCGGTAAATCTTTGGCTATCGGGGCGGAAATGCATAATGACGGTATTGTCTGGGCGCATGATATCAGTCAGGAAAGAATTTCGCGCATCAAAAAACGCGCCGAGAGGCTTGATATCTTAAACATTAAGATTCTCCCCAAAGTCACAAACGAGTGTTATGACCGTTTCATATTAGATGCTCCCTGCTCAGGCAGCGGCACTTGGCGCCGGTCGCCCGATGCCAAATTTCGGCTGACAAAACAGAAACTTCAGGAAATTTGCCAAACACAGGCTAAACTTCTGGAATTTGGTGCGGCGCATACCAATCTTAACGGACGTTTGATTTATATGACCTGTTCGGTCTTTCAAGAAGAAAATGAGCAACAAATTGCAAACTTTCTTAAAAATCATCCGGAATTTGAAGCGGTTGACCATGAACAGTTATGGCATGATGTGCTTGATTTACCGATTTTTCCGTTTGATAACAAAAACTGGCTTAAATTTTCCCCGCTTAACACCAAAACAGACGGTTTCTTCTTTTCGGCCTTAAAAAAAGTGCGATAATCATGTGGATTATTTGCCGTCTTGGGGTTGATTTTCAGATTTTACTCTTTTATTCTGGCTGAAATTTTAATCTGATGTTATTTTTTTGGGGCAGAAATGATTCTATACCTGATGAGGCATGGACAAACTGATTGGAACGCAAGCGAAAAGGTGCAAGGCTGGAAAGACACACCGCTTAATGCACATGGCTTGGCGCAAGCACGTGCCGCTGCTGAAAAATTGCAAAAGGAAAATATCAAAAGTATTTATGCCAGTGACCTGAAGCGCTCTAAAAAAACAGCAGATATCGTCAGTGCGGCATTAGATTTACCGGTACATTATACCAAGCGTTTGCGGGAAATGAATTTCGGTAAAGCCGAGGGGGTTAAAAAATCTGATTTAGGGGCGAAATTCCCATATATTTACCAAGCTTTTAATGATATTAAAAATCCGGAGCGCTATGATATCGGATACCCTAACGGCGAAACAATCGGTGATGTACAACAGAGATTTATGAAATTCTTGGGCAAGCTGATGGAAGATAAACAGGATAATGTTCTTTTAGTAACGCATGGCATGCTGGTTAGAATTTTTACGGAAAGTTGCCTCAAAAAAACTATCCGTTTGGAAAACGCTTCAGTTTTGAAAATTACTTATGATGAAAAAAGCAAAAAATTTCGCTCACCAAAGGTTTTGTTTTAGTTTAGTCTGTTTCATTAAGTTATAATTTTAAGCCTTCAGAAATAACGGAAGACATATCGTAAACATGTACAAAGTCATCCGTTATGATTTCGGTATTTACATGGGTATTGGTGCAATATATGCCCTTGATAACCTTGCTTTTTTTCAAGTTCTCTACCGCCCCTTTTACAAAAATACCATGCACACAAATCACGTATATATCTTTTGCACCGATAGATTTATATGCCTCCGCCGCATGAATAATAGACGAACCGGAACGAATCATATCATCAAAGATGATGACGTCTTTGCCTTTGACATCTGCATTTAAGGCTTCTACAACCGTTTCCGAGCCGGATATACGCTTTTTCATGATATAAGCACCGCTTATCCCTAATCTTAAACTGATTTTCTCTACCCACTTGGCGCGTCCCATATCGGTTGAAGCTAACACGATATTTTTCTTTTTCTGTTTGATGTCAGCAATCATCTTGTCTATTATCGGCTCCGTGGTCAGATGAACGGTGTGAATATTTTCTTCAAAATAGTATTGAATACCGAGGGAATGTAAGTCCACCATATAAATGTAATTTCCCTGGGCGGAAAGCGGGATAGAACTGAACAAATGAGCGATGTTTTTGGCAGAAACTATCTCTCCTTCCTTAACGGCACGTTCCATTGTTGAATAACCAAAATAAGGAATGACCAAATGTAATGAAGAACACCCTTCCCGAACCAAAGCACAGGACATATTATAGGCTTCTAAAATTGCTTCATCATCAACCGTTCCGCATATATAGACTGCCGGATTACCGGATATTTTCTTATAATCTTTAATGCGAAAATAGCGCTCTCCATCCGGAAAACGTTGATACTCTATACCAACGTCTTTAAAAGACGGATTTGCTTTAAGCAGATTTTGTTTTAAGCAGTAATATTTTGCTGATGAAAGGACATTAACCTGCATTCTCTCTCTCCTTATTTTCTTCCAGTTGATGACGGTAGACTTTTATCCCTAAAATGCGAATATACTCTTCGCCGTTTTTAATTTTATGACGATATATCATCTTGCGGATGTTACGAGCTAAGTAATATATGCGGTATGCCAAGGAATTAAACAGATTATCTTTGCAACGAATATTTTTAAACAGTTGGCGGACATTATGATAGTTACCGATGGCCAGATTATCCTTATTGTCATCACGACTACGATTATAACAGCTTATCATTGTTACATTATTATCTAATTCTCGTACATCAAACTCATCATCTGCCATATTTTCATTATGACGAATATATATCAAATCAACTCTTTGCATGGGAAACTTATATTTTGTTTCTTTCATCATTTTGCATATTTCTTTCTCTGTTTCTATACCTGATTTTGTTGAAAACGTTTCCATATATACAATTAATACCCTTTTAGACTTATATATTTTTTGGTATAAATGCTTAATGCGATGGTCATAACGTTTTTTTACTTTTGGGTACGTTTCTTCAAAAGATTTAAATAACGGAAAATCGTGATTAAAAATGATATGCGTGCGACGGTTGTAGTAAATATTGCATGGTTCCGGATACTCCCTTTTACCATGATAAACAAAATCCTCTTTGTTAAAAAAATTCTGAAAATCATTTAAGAGAAAATTCATGCGCTCGGCAAAAGTTGCACCGGCAACCCAATCAAACGGAGAGCTAAACTTTCTTAAACGCATGGAACGGAGATAATTTGCACAAAAACAAACCTCTCCTAATGAAAATACACAATCATATTTTATGCGCCTTGCTGCCATCGGTTACTCATTTTTATATAAAACAAAGGGAATATTCCAAAACATGTACGGATCTCTATGCGTGGAAGTAACTGTTAAGGTGTTATCATCTTTATTTATTTTGCTCTTTTCTATGTTTCTATATACATAATTGCGCCAGTCATTAAAATTGATATATTGGTCAGCAATAATTTCAACATTTTTTACAACTACTTTTTCCGGATTACTTCCGAAATCTATACGAAATTTATATATTTTCGGCTCAGGGATAACCACTTTAACATGCTTGTCTTCTGGAGTTACTTTCTTCTTTATAGAATGTTTATAGCTGAAACTTTCATTTTGATCTATGGTATAGTAAATTTGGAGTTCAAAAGGTTTTACTAATTCCCAATCTATAACAGCAGTCAGTGGCGCTTTAGGGTATACTCTTTGAACCGGCTTTTCAGGACTGAGCCACATATAGCCAAACCACCCTGCTCCAACAGATAGCAGAAGCAATACTAATACAATCATTATTTTTTTTAACATACTTTTACCCATTTTAAACAGCTTTCATATCTTTTACAGGTAACAAGGAAAATACCTTCTGTCAATAAATTTAATGATTATCGGCGTATATTTTTAGTATTATGATAACCTCGTACTAAAAATACTATGGACAATATCCTTGGCTAATTACTTCATATTTTCTAATGCTTTGATTTCTGCCGTCAGCCGGTCATATTCTTCCTTCACACGGATGGGGTACTCTAATGCGTAACGAATTTTTGACCAAAAACCTTCTTCTTGTACTGTAATAGCCGTATTTCTTGCATATGTATATGTGTAACCTTCCTTCTCACCTTTGGTAATATAATGTAATAGCGGATTTATACCTGATGCAGCTACATCCGGATAACGAAACAGATAATCATTATTATCAAATGACGGACTTGGATTACGACCTTCCTTAAAACCAAAACGATAATAATGCCGGGCAGCGCGCATTTTTCTTTTTTTTACATCAACATATTTGGCTAAATACCATTTTTTATCAAATAATGGCGAACTTTCTATCAAAGCAATATTATATTTTTCTTGGTATTTTTCATCGCTTATAAGATGTGTCATTTTTTGCAATTTTAATGCTGATATCATAAAAGAATCCTTTCTTTCTGCTATGTCATTTTTTATGTTTAAAATTTTGTTAAATTGGTTTGTAAACTCAATATCATCATTGTAACGATTTAAGCTCCTATTACAAAAATATTTTAATGCAAGTCGTTCCTTAGATGATATATTTTTTTCTTCTGCAAAGGATAAAATTTCCCTCAGAACATTTAAAATATCTTTTTGACGTTTGTCTTTTTTGGACGGATCCATACCAATACTATCCTCTTGCAAGTTGTATGAGTATGTCGGTTCATCAAGCAATTTTATTTTTGAAGCATAATAAAAAGCGCTAATAATAAAGAATGTATCTGCAGTATACCATTTTTCACTAAATGTCAAATGATACTTTCTTAAAAATGATGCTTTGAATATTTTGTCCCACAATGCTCCATTGGATAATACCTCAAATTTGTCTGTAAGATTTCTAATTTTTTTTATTCTGTGCTTTTGTTTGTTAAAAGTTGTATATACAATATCTGCTTTACTTTTTATTGCGCTATAATATAGTTTCTCAAAATAATCTTCCGGTATTTCATCATCACAATCAAAAAAACCTATATACTCACCATTAGCTTGTTTAAGACCAATATTTCGACACGCATAGGGACCACTATTTTTGTTTACTTTGAATATTTTAAATCTGTCATCTGACTCAGTCTCTGCTTGCAAATATGCATATGTACCATCAGTTGAACCATCATCAATGATGATAAACTCTATATCCTTTAATGTCTGTTTTTTGCAGCAATTAAGCATTTGCTCCATAAAGTGCAAGCGATTATATGTTGGGATAATGACACTAACACTTGGTAAATTAGGCAACGTTCTTCTCCTTAATATGCCAACGAACTTTTCTTGGTAATATTTTATATAATTCCTTATTATATTTTTTAATATATCGTATTGTTTCTCTATGTCCATCATAATTTTTTCCAAATGATTCTACTGTTTTAATCTTTATAGTCGGACATTCTTGTTTCATCAAAAATATAGGGCAATATGTTTGATTATGGCTAAATTTATAAGGATATTCATCATCTTTAGGTAAAAATGGAATATAACTTTCCTGTGAAAAGCCATTTTCTTGCAGTATCTCTGTTAGCTTAACTTCATAATTTAATATAACATCTCTTCTATTGTTCTCTTTTTTTATTAATTCCATAAATTTTTTGAAAGCTGAGGAATTTACTACTTTTTTATGAAAAACTAGAAAATAACTCTGCAAATGGTACTTAAACATATCGTTTGCACATATCCCCCAGAAATCTACCTTTTTGCTTGACATTTTCTTAAACATTCTCACAAACGGATAAACGGGCGCATAACAGCTGTCGTTGCAAAAAACTAACTCATCTATATTGGCTAATACTTTTTTCTGCTTTAAGTAATAATAGCCTTTTTTATATGAGCCGAAATCATATTCTCCATGGCGTGAGGCATTAATGTAAATTACTAAATCTTTAATTTTATCTATTTCTTTCTCTATTAAGGGATTATCCGTTATAAAAATAATTCCGTCACATACTTTTCTTAGCCCATTCAAATAATATATGACATAATCTTCTATTATACCTTTAGAAGAAAAAGATGCAAAAATAGCTATTCTTTTCATTTTTTTAAAACAAATATTTTCATTTTCCCATATTATTTCTTTTGCTTTTGAGTTGAAATTTGTTGTTTGAGAACATGAATCTATGTGCAGACAATTAATTTCGTAATCTTCACCATATTTTTTTAACAGATAACAAAGCCTATGCTGACCATCCATTAACATATTATCATCACCACAAATTATTGGCATTCTTTTAACATCATACCCCATGTCTAAAGAAGCAATCAAATTATTAAATTTACCCTCTGACATCTCAAATGGCGATACTTGACTATTTATCTGGCAATAATTTTGATAACGTTGTTTATCCCCTAAAAGATACATATATGGCGATGTTTCTCGGAGTTTATATGCATTTCCATCAATCCACTTCCGGTTAATGTCACCAATGCGAATTTTATGTACATTATAATTTTGTATTGGCCTCATTTCTAGTGACTTATAAAAGAAATCATAATCTAATGTGAATCTATCATCATCTAAGAGAGGTAAAGCCGATGTAGATTTGCACTTAGATAGTTCTTTTTTATATTGATGATGCTTTGTTTTTATCCCATAAAATTTGTATCCTTGTGTTTCCATCATAGCGCATAAAATTCGTTCCATAGCATGCGCCTTGGAAAACTCTCCTCGCTTTACTTTCTCAAAACTTTTAATTGTTAAATTTAGCTTTTTAATTTTAACCAACGCCTTGGCGTTACAGGCTAAACATGTCCCTGCTACGTAGTGATAATTATCTTTTATTTTTATCCCCATTTCTTGAGCTATTTTGTTAGTCAAAAATTTCTTGTGTTTAGGATCTTCAATAATTAGATTTTCAGCGGCTACAAAACCTATCTTTCTATCTCCCGTTAGCACTTTAATAACTTGATGAACTGAAATTCCTCCTAGAATACCATCATATAAATTAAAGAACCAGTCTTTAAATTTGAATACTTGATTATAAATAAAAATTTTAGAACGTTTTACCCCCTTGGTATGTATTTTAAATACAATATCATAGGCATTTAAATCAATTTTTTGTAAGACATCAAGAAAGGAACCAATATCAAACCCTTGATTTGGATATTCATAAAATTTTGTATCGGGCTTAAATATCTTTATTTTATCTAATATTTCTTGATTGTAGTGATTATCAATATATGTCACAATTAAATCGTATGGATATACAGATAAGTTTTTCAAATATTTTTCAATGGTCGGCCAAGCATCCATGTAGTAGATATGCAAGCAAACTAGAACTTTCGTTTTTTTATTACTTTCGATTTCTTTTTTATATATTATTTTCCCAAGCAAACCTGTTAACTCAAAATATATTTTTTGCCACAGTGTCATTTTATAGTCAAAATCATCTATTGCTTGTAATCCTCTTCCTTCATTTTTACCGCTGATTTCATAATGAAGCAAGGGATTCATTCCAGCTACTTTTACATCAGGATTTTCATTATAATATTCTTCTGTTGAAAAATGTGCAGACGGATTAGCGCCTTCTTTATAGCCGATTGTCAGATAATGTTCTTCTGGGGTTATCTTGCTGAAATCAACATCTGAATATTGTTTCTTGTAATATATTCTATCAAATAAAGCAGATTTTTTTATGATTAATACATGGCGTTTTTTATTATAAGTTTTTTTATCAACTAACCGGAATAAACGTAATAGTTTAAGTAATTTTAGATATATCTCAAACCATAAGTTTTCAAATTTCATCTTATCCTCGCAATGGTTTGGAATACACCGGTAATTTGCAGATTTTTATCAGCTTTTTACCGGAATTGGTTATCTTTTGTTGGAACAAAAATCTTTTTAAGGCAACATACGCAAAGTAGATATCGTAGCCGTTATGCTTGATGGCCTTTATCTCATAGCCCTGCCCTAAAACTAAAGCGCCGAACATGCGCTCAACGATATGCGCCAATGTGCCTTCCTTAACATTACCATCAGTTGAAGCAAAATCAGTTATTTCATAAGCTTTCAACGGAGCAAGGATTTCTGCTCTTACCAAGAACATAGAGCCGGCAATAAACGATATTTTTTCTACCGGCTCTTGCCCGACTTTCTTCAGCTCTGCATTGATTTGGGGCAATAAATTTGCATAGTCTTTTTTAGAATTTGTGAAACAATATCTGCTGCCCACCATACCAATTTTATCATTTCTTTCTAAGATATTGATGTTTTCAGACAAGCGTCTATTATCAGCTAACATACTGTCCCACAAGACTTTACCCCATAGTGCATTATTAAAGCGATTGCCGTTCAGCCAGGTATAATTTTTACTGTTTTTGCCTTTGGTGTGCAACTTTAAGATATACTTATAATCATCTGTGTTAATGTGATTAAGAAAGTCTATAAAAGGACCAATATCATAACCGCGATTTTCCACCACCCATATTTTGGCTTTGGGGTACTCAGCCTTTATTTTATCTACAACCTCTTGATTTTCTGCACTTAAGGTTACATACAAATCATAGTCCGTATCACCTAAATTCGCCAAGTAATGCATAACCTCTGACAACTGCTTGGTGTAATATATATGAAGATGTACGGCTAAGGTTTTCA
>Ga0247608_10006873_pt1 | contig 11850 bp, 10 predicted proteins | sample 176DNAGHGlowgp2_FD_193490 | JGI IMG/M metagenome (GOLD analysis project Ga0247608, IMG submission 193490) | Sheep rumen microbial communities from Palmerston North, Manawatu-Wanganui, New Zealand - 1766 DNA GHGlow gp2 | ecosystem: Host-associated > Mammals > Digestive system > Stomach > Rumen ... | reverse complement strand
TGGTAAAGCCTACAAGTAAATTTGAAGTTGAAATAGATTTATACTAAAAGAGGATCATTGAATGGCACAAAAATATGAAATTCTACACGAAGTAGGCTGGAATGAAGATACCCAGTCTCCTGAGTATGAACGACTTACAACAGTAAAGAACGAACAAGCTGCTTTTGATTTTGTCAATGATCTGGATAATGTTGGCAAATATGGCAATATGATGATTCGGTTAAAGTCTAAGGGTAATATCTGGACGTATAATGAGAAGGATAGAAAATGGGAGAACGAATAACACCCACTATAATGCCAGCACAATATGTTATGCTTTATGAGTATGACATTGGGTATCACAAAGGCGCATTTCAGGCATTACTCAATTTGAAAAATGTTGTTGAGCATTTTCAAAGTAGTGTCCATAGCAAACTAGTCCCAAAGAAAGTATATAAACTACTTCTATCATATCTTGACGAAGCATGTCACAATATCGATGAGTTTATGCAACTCGGTGGATTAGATTCTGTAATCATAGACAAAGACAACGTTTGTAAGTATGTAACCGAAGAAGAGGCAGAAGCGTTTAGGGCAAAGTGCAGAAAACAAGCAGAAGAACGCCAGAAAAAGAAGGATAGCCAATCGCAATGATCGACTATCCTTTGCATTGAATTATTCTTGGTTCTTTTTCTTCCCAGCTTTCTCAACGAGAGCCATCAATTCTTCCGCAGTAAGGCCAAGTTCGTCGGCACGATTCCAGACATCCTTCTTTTTAACCACAGGGGCAGGAGGATTTTTGAGTTCTTCGATCTCTTTGTCTATCTCCTCAATAGCGGCTAAATAACTGGCCTTTTTCTCTTCGAGCTTCTGGATCTTGTCATGGGCAATTTGTTCCTTAGTGCGACGAATGCGTTTAGCTTTTTCTTCCATGAAGTACACCTCCTTATGAGGTATTATATCATATTGAAAATACATATTCAATAGGAGATTTTATAAAATGAATGAATCACTAACTATTAAAGTGAAGTATCACACAGACATTGACCCTCTAAAGCAAATAGCAATTGGCGATGCCATTGATGTCAGGGCGGCAGAAGATGTTGATCTGAAGTTTATGCAGAGTACAAAAATCTCTTTAGGCTTTAGCTGTCAACTACCAGAAGGTTATATAGCTGTACTACTTCCAAGATCTTCTACGTTTGATAAGTATGGCATTATTCAAACAAATAGCTTTGGGTGTATTGATGAGAGTTATTGCGGTAATGATGATGTCTGGGCAATGCCTGTAATTGCTTTGCGCAATAATGTTCATATTCCTAAAAATGAGCGGATTGGTCAGTTTATGATTATTAAAAAGATGGGTGCTGTAAACTTAGAAACTACTGATGATCTTGGCAATAAGAATCGCGGCGGCTTTGGCAGTACCGGGAGGACTGACTTTGAAACAGAATAACATTCAATCCCTTTGGATTAGACGCAATGAAGACTCTGACGATTATTCTGTCGAGATAGTATATGGCTCAGACGCTTACTCTGTAAATTATCCAAAGGTTGACATAGTGTTCTCCGATAATGGAGTAATTGCATTCCCGGTTACAATTAGAATACGGGATGAGCAATGCAATTTGGTCAACGAATACTCTCTTGCCCCGAATAGAGATGGTACACAAGAAGTATTGGGTGGTAACTAACAGTCACTATTAGAATATCAGCCTAGAATAGAAAAAAAATAGGGCTACTAAGCAAAAACATAAATGCTTAGTAGCCCTATTTTTTTTAGGTTTATTCTTTCAGCTATTGGTATGTATTTTGTATACACATAAGTAGCCCTATAACCAAAAGAATAAGTCTAAGAATACGATTGATACTGAATTGTAATGTAAGTCGTTATTTTGAACCACTATATATAGTTCGGTTACATGTGTTCTTATACAACATATAGTGTTTTCAAGGGTCTCCAAAACCTTTGTTGAGGGTTCGAATCCTTCTGCCCCTGCCAATGCAGATCTTACAAAAGTAGGGTCTGTTTTTTGTTTGCTATGCACAACTTTCCCAATGTCAGTCATATCATTCGGGTACAAAGTAACCATCAATTGTAACCGATAAATTTGACTATCTTTGACATTGACTCTTAGAAATGAGATTTAACAAACAATTAACCAAGCACTTTTCTCATTTCTTCCAGTGCATCGCCAAACAAATGGATGTAAATATTATAAGTAATAGTCACATCCGAATGCCCTAATAACCTTGACAACACCTTGACATCACATCCCCTGTTATAGCAGTTCGTGGCAAATGTATGTCTGAATACATGCTGTCCTAAATATGGGACTTTGGCTTCTTGGCAAGCAAGGCCGATTTGATACCTCATGGCCTCGTATGTTAAGGCATTTCCGTTCTCATCGTGGAATACCAGCCCGTTAGGATCATCAACATTCTTTTCGTTTTCGTACAATCTTTTCAACACTGAATACGCACCTGTACTCAATGGGATTGTACGATTGCTGGTATAGGACTTTGCAGAGTCTTGAATGTACTGCGTCCTGCTATTTCCCAGCCTAACGAACGTTTTGTTAATTCTAATTGACTTGCGACTCCAGTTGATGTCAGACCAACTAATGGCTAACGCCTCTCCTATCCTCGTGCCAGATTCGAGCATAAACAACGCTACATCATACCCTACTCTAGCATGTGTTTGGAGTATCCTCTTCAGGAGAACCTGCTGCCTGTCATCGTAGGCGCAGACTTCCTTCTTTGGCTTTAACACATTTGAAGCAGATGGGAGCTTCACACCATTATGAATTGGCCTTGCAACTATTCCGTTTGCGTTAGCATACTTCAAATACCCAGTCAGTAAATTGAACTGTTTCTTGACAGTTGTCAAGGCATATCCATCTTTAACTAACTTGTTAATGTATTCTTGTAGATCATCTCCACATAATACATCAAGATACACATAAGCAATGGAATAATTCTTCATCAAGTTAAATGACGTAATTAGCCTATCATACGTTGCTGGCTTTACGGAGTTCTTCTTATACTTCACCATCCATTCATTGATAGATTCATACAGCTGCTTCATTTTTAATCTCCTCTCTAAGACAAAACAAAACAGCATCAATCGTGACTTAATTGTACCATATAAATAAAGTCATTTCAAGATGCTATTTATAGGAGGCTAGTATATATCTGACTTATACTAACCTCCTATTGTTATGTCACTTTTTTATTTTATACTTAGCCTATCATTTTTCTATATTTACCAGCGGCTATCTTTCAATAAGCTCTCTCTGGTCTTTTCTCCTACTATGCCATCAGCCTTTAAGCCATTGGCCTTCTGGTACTTCTTGACAGCCAAATAGGTTCTCAGTCCAAACTTGCCGTCAGCGCCTATCTTACCAAGTTCGTAGCCTAGATCAATTAACATACGTTGTAGTTCTTGTACATAGCTGCCCCTAGACCCAAACCTGAGCGTAGGCCAATTTGCTTTCTTTTGTTTGGAATCCTTGCCAGTGAAGTATGACATTGGTTTTGTGCCAGTTAGTTCGCTTATATCCACATTACCCTTCACACCTTCTACTTTACCCTTACTTGTGTATTGCCATACATCGCATGGATAAACTGGTTTGGCATCGGGCATTCCAGTGTTTTTACCATAACGAGGAATCCACACATAAGCATAATGAGAATAGTCTAGTTTCCAAGTCAGGTATTTATGATGAGCAATATATACAGCCACCTTTATATCTTTGCCGACATACTCTCTAAGTTTTGTTTCAAACCTGTCCGCAACCATCCTAGCGTTCTTATTCTCGACAGAAGCGGATTCTGCGTCAATAACATAGAATAGAGGCTTAGTCCCAGCGGTAGCGTTGGCGAAAGCCTTTGCTTCACTATCGGCTTCCTGAAGAGAATTAGCTTTCAGATAATGGTAAGCATGATATGGTTTATTCGCTTTTTCAAGGGCCAAAGCGTTTATATTATATCTAGTATCTGCTTTTAGTCCAACTGAAGCTCTCAGAACTGCGAAGTCAAGATCCTTCGCAACTTTATCCCATTCAATAGCTCCTTGATATTGACTTACATCAATTATCATAATCATTCACCTCCTTGAGTTTCTTCTTGTGTAGTTTGTGTAGTCTGTACAAAAGGATAATAAGGATAAAATCTATCTGCTGTTACTGTCATTGTCCAAGTCTTAAAGTCAAAGCTCACGGCCTTAACAAGCCAAATGCCTACTTCTCCAGACATTGGAGATGTATATTCAATTTTCTGATTTACGTCTATCCAAGGGATCAAAATTGATTCTATTTCTACAGTATCTTGCTTTCTACAACATAGCCAATTCTCGTAACTTGCACGTTCATAGGCAAGTTGTGTCGTGTAAATGTTATCGTATTCTCCGTCTAATAAGACTTGCCGCTTTTCGCCTTCAATTTGGCCTGTAGTGCTGTTTATTGTACATGCAAATGTAGAATCTGGGTTTACTATCCATTGAACATTATTACAACTATGAAATTCTTTATAAGCAGCCTGAGCGGCTACGCTTGGCATCTCAGTTATTTCTTGTACTATAACTCTGATCTGAAATTCGCCCATAAGGATAAACATTGCCTCAACGGTTGGCTCTTGACCTTCTTCTACTTCAATATTGTGCTCAAAATAGCGTACTACATATCCAACGCCAGCCTTCATAGCTCCTGCTGGGATATTTGTATATGTTGTCTCTGCACCATTCACAGTCTTAATAAAACAAGCATCTGTGTTTTGTATTTTAAGCTTTTGTCCAGATACAGAGTCAACATCTGGTACTACAGTAAATGTTGCACCACTTTCTAGTGTCGTAAATGTTTCATCGATACTGACATTGTATATACTGTTTGAAGAAAGGCAATCACCAGTTATATAATCTGCCGTAAGTGAATGCCCCCATATCTCAGTTGTATTTTTGATCTGAGAAAAATCTACAGTTTTCCTCTCGCTTATAATTAGTTCATCCAATACTTCCTTCGGGATTTGTATAGGATAGCCGTCGCCAATATAGGTTGGGATTTTCCTTACAGTAAAAGCGCCATTGACATCGTAGAAAAACTCATAATATGGGAAAAGATCAAATATCATTCTGAGAACATCTACTGCGTAGTCACCTTGATTTGATTCTTGATCGTATGGATAGTCTTCATCAAATTCGCATACTGTCATGCCATGAGTGAATATGGTATTTTCTTCTACAACTTTTTCAATCAATTGCTGCGGATCGTCGCCAGCTTGATACAAATATGTTTCACCAATTTGACTTCCTCGCTCCTCTGTCATAGCTGCCATCAAATCTACAAGGTTCAACCTAATCTCTTGAACAGTAGACGCAATTTCACTCTCGCCGTTTGCGACCAACATAATGCCAAGGTTATACCATACATAGCCAGTCTCGTCTACATATTCACTGCCTTCCCAATCATATAAACCACATTCCAACTTAACCATGCGGTTGTTCCATGTATTCTCGAAGTCAATCTCTAAGCGTTCTTTATCTATGACGGCAAGGGTGATGTTACATGTGCGCCTAATATCAGAATCGGCATCTATATCGTAAGAAGGATAACCTTTTACAATACCTGTGAAAGATTGAATTTTAATAAAATGCTCATCAAACAATGTAACTCTCATCTTGACAAGCTTATTGTGGCTACGGAGCAATTGTATGTCTTTCTTTTCTCTGTCAGTATCCCCACTTGTTTCAGCCATCAACTGCCAAGACACATCTGTATTTATCGTACCATCATCATTTATTGTTAATTGCAAACCATCCGCTTGAAGATCGTCGTTTGAGTCAACTTGCATGTCAAATTCATCTTGACTGGACAAAAACCTATAATCCAAGTCACCACTTGCAGGCACATTGAATTGTGGTAGCTGATCTTCAGATATACCTACTTGTTGATAGCGTTTGCCATCAGGTGCTACATAAATCTTGTCGCTAATCGCACTCATCAGTCAACCACCATCCCGAACTTAGGAACATCTCCTATCTCTGTCCAGTTGAATTGAATCTCATTTTTACCTAAAAAGCCTTCATTGTACGGGGAAGATACAGTATCATCAATAGATATATACCACATTTGACCTTCATAAGTTTTTAAAACCTTACCAGAACCGTCAGTCAAAAAGTCAACCACTTCCTGTTGGTAAGAATGATCGTAGTCAGGCACGAGCATATTGTTCTCATCTAGCCGTAGGAATAACCCGTTTGCGGAGCCTGTGGAGTAATTGATATTTCCATTAGAAATTCTAAAAGGATATTTACTCCCCAGAGTAGTAACATAATCAACTTCATTATTTCTCTTGACATCTACGTTGTGGTTTGTTTGAGCGACATATTGCTTTTCAAAGTTCCCAATAAACATCCCTTCTACTGTGCTTTCAATAGGCTCAAATATATCTGATTCGACTGTACTAAAACCATTTTTAAGGCTGATGCCATAAGAGTATACTTTTCCACTTGCTGTAGTTATATCAAATAGATTGAAGTTTAAGTCTGATACAGAACTAATCTCCTTTGTATACACTGTACTCCAACTATTTGTGTTGTATATCTTCCTTGAAATCTCAATTGTATCAATATTGCTTAGTTCTTGTATCTCTGCTGAAGAATGAATCTCAATACCTCCACGGTATTCATTACTTACTATCTCAACACTAATAGATGTTAGCATAATCTCACCACCATTCTATCTCATTTACTATATAAGGATATGGACTCCATACATTGAAGTCCATATCCTATTTTTTTTATTTTTGCTTTTATATTATTTGTTGATTGCTTGCAGAATGGCGTTTGGTAGCATACTAACAATCGCCTCTCCAAGAGTATTAACGTCGTTTACTTCGCTCAGGTTGATGTCACCAAATGTGAATTGTACGCTGCTATTAGAACCACCAGATACAATCTGATCGTACAGAGAGCCTTTAAGCCCAGAGAATAGAGGAACATTATTAGAACCGTAGTATCCATCCAATATTTGAGATAGAGTGCCAAGCTGTGGCAGAGTATAGGCTGTGCCTAGAAGGTTGCCAGCCGCATCATACACGTTGGTATCATTCTTTTGTTCATTAAGGGCATCAATTAGGTCATCAATCTTTGCCATCAACTCATCGTGGATAACATCTTCCAGATCCTCACGGGCTTCTTTCAGTTCATCTTGGTCTGCCTCGTAGACAAAACCAACACCTTCTCGATATACTCTTTGAGTTCTCTGACTTTCAGCCTTCTGTAGATTCTGAATAGCTTCACGTAGTTTCTTCTGACGTTCATACTGATCGTTGGCCTTACTCAGACTATCTTTATATTTCTCAAGTTGAGATATTTTCAATTCTAGTACAGAATCATTCCATCCTTCTTGAGATACCTTCATGTCATTGATAGTACCAATATTGGACTGAATCTGGCTCTCAAGGTCTTGATATTTGTCAGATAGAACATCTAACCCTTGCTGTTGTTTCCTCAGTTCTTCATTCTGCTGTTCAAGGTTCTTGATTTGCTCCATGCCATTCTCAATGAGTTCAAGATAAGCCTCCGCAGTTTCGTCTATCGCTTGAGCGCTGTGGAGCGACATCATATCGCTCATCCTAGATGCGCTGTTCGTTATAGCGTCAAGTTGATAACCCAGCTTTTGCAGAGTGAGTTCATTGACAGTATCTTGTAGATCAATGATGCTTTCTTTTGTTTCAGTAATCGCATTCTCTACATCCTGAATCTTGGCACTGTACTCGTACCAGTCATCACTTTCTTTTTCAATTAGTCCCTGAGAAACTAGACTCTGGAATTCTTTGTTAAGAGCATCTCTTTGCTTAATGAGGTTATCTAGTTTAGCAGTAGTACTTTCAAGAGATACTACATAGTCAGATGCATTGATTTCAGTGCCTTGTGCCGTAGCTAGGGAGATTTCGGATTCACGCTGACGTACAATATTATCAAGTCGAGTAATACGGTTGTCGTAGTGTTGCAGAATATTGTCTAGCTTTTGTTTTGCTAAATCTTTTTCTTGTTCACGCAGTTCAGATAAGGCATCGACGCACTGAAGCGCCTTGTCATACCACTCTTGATAGTTTTTAATTTTATCCTGAACTGTTTTATCATATTCTGCAATTTCAATACTACCATCTTTTATCTTCTCAATAATATCATCAGCTAAACCAGCCTTTTGAGCAACTAATGAAGCCTGATCCATATATAACTGATAAGCCTTGTTCGTATTGTCAATCTCTTCTTCAACAGATTTGATTGCATTAGTCAACTCTTTATTCCTAGCTGCATAACCTATAGCTTCAGCTGCACTAAGTAGCCAAGTATTAGTTATGGTCTTTAGCCTATCTAGTCTGATTTCTGCCCAGTCAAATAGTTTTTCAATCCATTGGCTATAGCCCCAACCGGCAGACTTACCACTATTCTTATTACCGCCACTAGAATTTCGTACAGAGTTTAGAGTCTTTGTGATCTTATTCCAAGAAATAGAACCACTTACACCTGTTGCGAATGCGTTACCTACTACAGACTTTGCTTGGTTTAATCCATTGCGGAAGAATCCACCGATTTTCCCCATTCTGGATAGGATCTTCTTTGTTTCTTCTGCTGTGTGAACAACGTCACCTTTATCTAGTTTTGTTAGACGAGGGCCATTGTTAGTACCGAGTTCGTAAGTACCCTGCTTAACGTGTTCAATTAATTCGGGGCCTTCTTCGTCAACTAAAGAAGGGCCTTTCATTGCATTTGTAGTACCTTTTGCATGAGTTGGTAATACTGCTGTATACTTAACTTTACCTTTTAGATCAGGCACTTTTGCGGTTGTAACTTTTGAAAAATCAGGAGAGAAGTTTACATCTGCATTTTTGTCTTCAGGAGAATATGCTTGTACTTCTGAATCATCTACAGTAGCGTCTACTTCCATACTTGTCTTTGTAGGAGAAGGCGTGGGACTAGGTGTTGGAGTAGGAGTCGGTGTAGGAGTAGGAGTTGGTGTTTTTACTTCTGGTTCAACAACATATTCGCCATTTGAAAGTGCTTCTTGAGTTTTTTCTGCAAGTCCTTCACCATTTACTTCTGGTTCAATCTCTGCATCTTCTGTAGCCCAAGCGTCTTCAAAAGCACTCTTTGCATCTGCAATAGAACCTTCTTCCACTTCAACTTCTGCGTCTAAAGTTACTGTCTCGCCCGCACCTTCTAACTCTGGCAATTCTCCTCTACTTGTCTGAGGGTTCGCTGGCCTCTCACCGCGATAATCTTTTTGAGGCTGATCTCCAGTAGGAGGTTGTAACGGACTAGGCTCTCCTTCTTTATATGTAACGTTTATTGTAGCAGTTCTTTCTTTGTCGGCAATACCTTGAATTGCACCATCGACGGCACCTAGACTTGCAGCGTCAACCTCTGCTTTTAATAAGGTAGGTTTGTCTTGTTCTACATCGTTGACACTATTTTTAGCATCCGCAATTCCAGCAGCGGTATTGTCTTCAGACTCTAAAGAAGTTGGTGTGTCTTGCTTTACATCATTGACGCTTTTCTTTGCATTATCAATTCCCTCTTGAGTTTTGTCTTCAGCTGTAATTTCAACCCCGTAATGCTCATTTAAATATGATTGCAACTCCGGGAACCTACTACAAAGATCAGAGACAATTCGTTCAGCGCCACTCAATTGAGAAGAGTCAATGTTTATTGTAATAGATTCTTCGCCACTTAGTTGCTGTATCAGTCTAACAAGTTCATCAATCTTGCCTTTAGCCTCTTCAAGGGACATCGTTTCAATATTGACTTCAGCACCCTCTTCAAGGTCAGTCAACCTTTGCTGAGTTTCACCTATCGTTTTGTCAATTTCTGAAGTATCCGCATTTTGATCTTCTTTCAGCATCTGATTTCTTTTCTTTTTTAGCTCATCAAGATTTGAAGTCTCTTCTTCAATTGCTTTACGTTGTTTTTCTATTGCAGCAGTATCGTCTTCATCAATTAAGCCCTCTAATGTAAACCCCTCACCCTCTGAGGCATAGGTGTTTAACATTTTAATTAAAGACTTGACTGCATCTTCACTTATTTTGAGCTTACTGGCAATATCTTCTACAGTAGCTCCTTCTTCAAAAGAGAAGTTCCCATCTTTGTCGAAAGAACCAAGGCCATTCTTTACAACGTCCTTTAAGAAGTTTTCCCCGCCAGCTTTGTCTGTCTTTTGACCAAAGTATCTCTTGCCTAACCTTTGAGCTTCAGAGTATGCTTTCTCTACGCTACCGCCAAACTCACTAAGATTACGCCTCCAATCGTCACCAAGAACAAAATCAACAGCACTCTTAAAATCATCTGTGCCAACCTTACCAGTTTTGCGCCCTTGGACAATATCTTTATAAGCGCTTTGCCCAGTAGTGTAATCCTCATCTCCATTAGCAGTTGATTTGGCGGCCTTATACCTAGCTAACGCACCAGTAGCACTATCTAGCTCTTGAATATAGGCTTGTAGAGCAACTATTTCACTTTGAATGGCATTTTGCTGGATCTGATTTTCTGCGGTGCTCTTCCCAGCTTCTTCTAGCTTTTTCTGTTCGGCTTGAAGCTCTTGAAGTTTCTTGATCCTATCGTCCCAGCCCATTAGGGCTTCAAGTTTTTGTTCCTCTGTTTTTGCCTTAATATAATCATACATCAGATCAGTATTAAGAGCAAAACCATCTCCCGTGAGTTTAAGTGCATCAGCAGTCTTTGTTAAGTAGCTTGCAAGATCAGTGTCTTGCATAAGTTGCTGGTAAGTTTCCATAGAAATAGAACCAGCCTTAGACTGCTCTGTCATTGCGGCAGTTAGATTCTTATACGAGTCAGTTGCAAGATAATTACGCTCAATAATAGAATCAATAGAAGCATTTGTGTCAATCATTTGCTTCGCAAATATTTCAGTTAAGTGATCTGCGATCTCACCTATTGTCCAACCATACTTTTCATATTCTGCCGCAAGTTCTTTAAATGCATTGCTTCCAAGATCCTCTGCTGTTATTTCACCAGACTCTTTTACTTTTTCCTTTACTTTTTCTACTATATCAGAGAACTCTGCAAGGATATATTTTGATTGTTCATCTTTTGACTTATCCATAACAGCGGATGAAATCAATATATCTGAAATTCTTTCTCTCTCATCTATTAGCGAATTATAATAAGCATCAAGAGAACCGGGCAAAGCATTCTCGACTTTAGAAATGCCAGCAGTTTTTTCTTCAAGATAAGACAAATAATCTTCCAAAAAACTTTCAGACTCATTTACATAGCCTTGAGCAGCGTTTCTTGCCTCTTCTAATACGCCTATATATTGCAATATATTTTCATCAGAAGTAAGAACGCCTTTTTCGTCTGTATTTTTAGCTATTTCGTCATAATATTTTTTATTTGCATCAAGCAAGTTCTTCTTTTCAATAAGCAATGCCTCAGAATGAGCTTTGACCAATTCTTCTGTAGACGGTATATACGCTTTATCTAAGCTTTCAAGTATTTCACCATTTTTATAAAGACCAGAACTTAGTCTGTGTTCTGGTCTTAGATTTGTGTCAAACCATTCTTGACCAAGTGCCTCAAACAACCCTTCGCTTATCTTGTTACTTGGTAATTCAGACTTTTTCTTTGTAGACTCATTAAACTTTCTAACTTCTAAAGCGGTTGCTTCTCTAGCTTCTCGTTGGCTTATTTTCAATCTCTCATTTTCTAAAGCGATTTGACGCTCAAGTTGCTCATTTGTTTCTTTTAGCCTATTAAATTCGTCTTGTTCTACTACAGACAGACCTCCTTTGGCAGAAAGGTCATCCATCAATTTCTGAGTATTTTTTAACTCGTCATTTAGTCCTTCAACT
>Ga0247608_10006872_pt1 | contig 11850 bp, 15 predicted proteins | sample 176DNAGHGlowgp2_FD_193490 | JGI IMG/M metagenome (GOLD analysis project Ga0247608, IMG submission 193490) | Sheep rumen microbial communities from Palmerston North, Manawatu-Wanganui, New Zealand - 1766 DNA GHGlow gp2 | ecosystem: Host-associated > Mammals > Digestive system > Stomach > Rumen ... | reverse complement strand
CTATAAATTTTATAGTGCTTTTATAGATATTTTAATATTTATTTATTTTGTTGTAGCTGTATATAACAATTATACTGCATGTTGCATCATGGTGTCAACAATTTGTTTTTGCATTTCTTCCTTGTTTATTTCTGCATAGCTTTTTATGCTTGCTTTTGCATTTGTTATTTTGTTTATTTGTTCAACTGCTTTTTTTCTGAAATCAAACATTGATTCTAAAAATAAATTTGTTTGTGTTTTGTTGCTTTCAACCTCTTCTGTTGTTTTTCCGCTTTCTTTGTCAACTTGTGCCATGCTGTCAACACCCATAAATGTAAGTAGCCAATTATAAAGCCAATCAAAAACGTCCCTAATATCTTTTATATCTTGGCCGTTGTTTGTTGATTCTATTGTTTTTAACCCGTCGGTTGCTGTTTTGTCTGTTACTACGCGGACGCTTTCCACGCCGTCAATTGTTTCTTTAATCTCTTTTTTTATTATGTTTGCTTGGTTTGGGTCTGTTGCGACTATAATTCTTTTTGTTCTATTGTTTGATAAAGCTATCTGTAAACTTTGCCATATATAATTTAATGTATCAATAAATGGCGCTAATAATTCAAGTGTTGACAAATCATATAAATTATTTTTAATCAAAACGGCGTTAGGCTTTTTTATTGTTATTTCTTCGCCGTTTTTTTCTACAATATTTCTTATGATTCTGTCATTATATCTGTTATTGTCTAGTGTTAGGGGTTTAGCTTTAACTAAACGGCCTACGGCGTCAATTTGTCCGCCTTCTGCAACCATTGTTATAAAATAGTGTCCGCCTTCTTCAAAAAATAAGCAGCGTCCATTTTCAAATAATAATTTTTCTATTATGTAGCTTTCTATTTCTTCGGTTGCATTTTCGTTTTCAAATTCCCATTTAAACAATTTATTGCAAATCATAGAAAACATTAAAATTATATTTTGTTTAATATCTGTTTTTTTCTTAATGGCTTTTAAAAAGCCTTTTGGTATAGTTTTATATATATGTGATTCTATCATTTTTTTTATTCCTTTCTATAATAATTTTGTTTCAATATTATTTGTTTCATAGCTAAAATTATATAAATTATAATGGCTTGGTTTCCAAAATCTAACACCATTTTTTAATGCTGTTGTTATATCTTCCATTATAGCATTATTTATAAATGCGTGTAAATCTTTTTCGCAATTATCATTTAATTGTATATAATTAAAGCTTGAGCGTGTAAAAAATTTGCTTAAATCTTCAATATCGTTTATATTGTAGCCATATTCATAAAAATATTTTATAACGCTTAACATGTCGGTATCTTTTAATTTATAATGTTCAATGTTAAACAAGCGGTTTTTTACTTTTAAGTCAATTTGTATATTTTGGCCTTTTAATTTTATTGCGTCAATTGTATTTTTCATTGTTTCAAAAGTTTCATGCACTTTTAACGCAGAAGCGCCAAAACCAACAGCACCGCCAACAGCTGCGCCAATAATTCCGCCTTTTGCAAAGCCGCCTGCAATTCCTGCTGCTGTTCCTGCAATAATTGGCAATGCCTGACCTGTTATTTCGTAATTTTGGTGTGTTTGTTTATATTCTGCATATTTATCTGTAAAAAATGTCATTGTATATCTTGGCTTGGTATATAGGCCAAAATCTTTTGTGTATAAATTATTTATAGTTGTGAATATTTCGCCGCCTGTTAAGTTTGATAAATTATTTAATGCTTTTATTTTTAATTCGTTTGTCTTTAAAATTGTTAAATCTAAATTTAATTTGTTGTTTGCATCTAAATCTGTTTTGTAAATATATTCGTTATAACTTTGTTTAATTTTTGTTTTAATTTCTGCACGTTCTAATAATTCAATACTATATGTATTAGCTAGTGCGAAATCATTTGAAAATAATTCAATATTTTCTGTTTCAAAATAAGATATATAGCTGTTTGTTATATCATTATATCCTATGTAAAAGCCGTTAACAATTTCGCTGTCTGTGCTAGGGTCAAAAAATAATGCACATGGTCGGTTTAAATTATTTTCAAAAGTTTGTTTATTGTAGATTAAAAAGTCATTTGCTTTAAATATTATTTTTAAATCTGTGCTTGTTGCGTTGTAATCATAAGCAATATAATAATTTTGTTCGCTTGTTGTTTGCTTTGTTAATATAGTTCCAAAAGGAGAAAGCGGACTAATAAAAGAGTCATAGACTTTCGGGTCTTCACTAAATTGATTATATAACGCCATAGCGTTTAAATTTATTTTTATTGCGGTTGCATCTGTTATATCGTCTTTATCACTTATATATATAGATATATTTGCAAAGCGCAAATCTTTATTATTAAAAAATGGCGCGCACCATATTTTATTTTTTGTTACGGCATTGTTTAGTCTTTGAGTAATATATAGCCATGACATATTATTTAAAACATTTTCTATTATTTCATTGCTTAATGTGTCGGCACCTATTTTTTTATAATTTCCACCTGCTAATTTTATAAAGTCTTTTTCTATTTCTTCACTTTTATATTTATTATAAATGTTGTCTGTTGGCTCGGCAGTTTCTAAATATTTGTTGTTAAAATTATATTTAACATGGTTTAGTGTGCTGTCTTGCGTGAATCTGTCAACGTGTGCACGTTCTATTTTGGTTTTAGATATATCAATATCACTAAAAAGTGGGTAGGTTGTGAAAGAATCTAGCTTTAAATTATATTTTATTAAATGTTGGTTTATTACATTTTGGCCAACAATAAAATAAAAATATAATTTGTTTTTAATTATGACGCCGTCGTCGTCTGTTTGTGATTCGTTTATAATGCAATATTGCCTGTTTAAAGCATCATTTAAGCTTAAATTATTTGTCATAAATTGTAGCGGGGTTGTTAATTCGTCCGCAATATCTAAAACAATTGTAGCGGTTTTTCCGTCTTGCATATCAAAATTTAAGATTTCGCTGTCTGCTGCTGTAAAAGTTAATTCGTCATTTGTAAAAACAGAATTATAATTTTTTGTACGTGTTAAGGGGTCAAAAAATTGTACAACATTTTTATAGTTTGGGTCAAAATGCAAATCTCTGTTTATTACATGTACTTGATATTTATATAACATTTTTTTATCATTCCTTTCATATATATATTATATAATAATCAATAAAATAAATCAATTTATAAACTTTTTTTATTTTGAAAACGCTTTCATTTAATTTTATATATATTTTTTTAAAAAATCATTATATAATATATACAGAATAAGAAAGGGCGCGAAAGCGTAAAGGTGTAAAAAATGTTAGTATTTAGATATGTGTATTTAATTGACGGGGAACAATATCCCGTTAATATTTGGTACAGAACAGATAAAAACACAATACAAGATGCAATTTACAATTTACAATGTATTAAAAAAATAATAAACGGCGATAAAGACATATCATTTTTTATGGAATTTAAGGAGGTGTAAAAAAATGAATATGACGCAATACGCATGGCGCGAATTAAAAAGTATAATGAAAAAATATAATATAATTATAAGATGGGAAGAAGCAACAAATAAATATTACGTTTATACAAAAAGCGGCAAACTTGAATTTGTTGCTGTTGGCTTTCATGATTTAATAACAACATGCCATTTATATTATGATTAAAGAGGGGTGAAAAAATGGAATTTTTCAAATATAAAGATTTAAAAAAATATAATATTAAAGATTTTAAAATTGTTTTTGGCGCTAGAAATGAAGGGAAACAAATATTAAATTTTATAAATTATATAAATAATGTAACATATAAAAAAGCAGAAGAAATTGCAAAATCAATATTAAATGATATCATAGAAATTACAGAAACTAAAACAAGTACATTTTGTAAAAAATTTTCAATAAAAATAAAAGAAAATATTTTAATTAACGAAGAAAAAATTATAATATTAAAAAGGTGGTTAGAAAATGAAAACAAATAATTTTATGTATAATGAATTTAAAGAAGTTTATTTATTATATTATAATGATTTAATAAGAATAGGCGCCGCAATTTGTAAAGATTTTAAAATATCTTTTGAATCTTTCTTTAAACATGATTTTATAGTAAAATATATATACGAGCAATTAGACAAAAACACATTATATAATGAAATATACAGCATGCAAAAAGTATATAACGAATTATATAAAAAGTGCTTAAAATCAAAAAAATTATATATTAAAGGCTATCAAAATATAATTGATAATATATATAATATTATAATGGAAACAGCATATTTTTTTAATTATGATATTTCAAAAATGATAAATAAAATTATAGAAAGTGTAGGTAAATAATACAAATGGCATATAAAAGAAATAAAAAAGCAAAATCATTATACGATAAATTAAGATACCGAAAAAAAAAGATTATAAACACAATTGAAACTATGCAAAAAAAACTAAAAAATATATATGATAATCAAAACAGCTTTAAACTTGCAAATTATACAAAAAAAGAAATTGAAGAAATATACAAACAAGCTGTTTTTAATAAAGATAAAGAGCAAATAAAAAAGCTTTTAGAATTAGGAAAAGAAATTAAAGGCGGGGAAAAAGAAATATTAAAAAAATGGACTGAATCAATACAAAAAGATTTAAGTGTTAATATTTACGGAACACGCCCAAGCACATTAAGAGCAGCAACAAAACGCGATAAAGAAAATTTTGATACTTTAATGAAAAATTTAACACCAGAACAAAAAGCCGAGTTTTTAAACTCAACAACTTACTATGGCGCTAGAAGATACCAAAAGCCGCCCGCTGAAAGTGAAACATTTAATTTGCAAGTAGAGCAGGACGGCGCAAGCTATATTGTACAAGATTTAATAAGATTTTATAAAGATAAAGGCTTAACAATACCAACATTAAAGCAAACAAGCAAACGCAAAAGATAAAAAAAGGGGGTATAATGTTTTATGTATAATTTAATAGCAAATTTTAAAAAAGAAACATTCACATTATACCATGATTTAAAAATAGAAAAAGAAAATATAACAGCGCAAGAAATACCATTTATTAAACATAATACACATATAAGGCATTTACAAGCTTTTAAAGATTTATTTAATTATTGGTTTTTAAAAAATGGTTTTAGGCCTTTAATGTTAGAAGAAGACGAAAAGCAAAAAATGACATATAAGATTATATCAAGTGAAACAGAAACATATTATTTTGCTTATTGTATAGATAACGAAAATACGATATTTTATTTAAAAAATATTGATGCAGAATTTCAAAAATTGCCCAATGAAACGCCATATAAAGATATATTGGCCATGCAACAAGAAGCGGAAAAACTAGGCTTTGAGGGAATCACAACAGGCGGCGCCGTCCGCCATTTTTGGAAAAAAAATTATAATGGTTGGTTTTTAACAAAATATAAATATAATACAGAAAATATAAACGAACATGATTATAATATAATATATAAAAGTTTAAAGGGTGGTTTAAACATTTTAAATGAAAATTATAAAAATAAAATGTTATATAATACATATACTATTGATATTAACAGCTTATATCCTTACATTGCTTTAAATCAATGTTTGCCGTATGATGCGCCTGTTTATATTGATTATTTAGACAAAGAGCAAATGAAAACAGCTGAAAAAATACATTTTAAATATAAAAGGTGTATTTATAAAATAGACATTGAAAACTGCGAAATAAAAGAAAATAAGCATTGTTGGTATGCTGTAAGAGATTATAAAAAAAATAAAACAATATACCCTAAACGCATACGCGAAATTGCTTATATATGGGACTTTGAATTTGAAAGATTAAAGAAAGATTATAACTTAACAAAATATACAATATTGGGCGCTTTATGTTTTAAAGTGCGTAAAGGTAGCTTTGACGATTTATTAAACTATTTAAAAAATTTAAAAGAAAATAGTGAAAAAGGAACAACAACAAATAAGCTTGCAAAACAATATTTAAACAGCTTTTTAGGAAAATTTGCAACAAAAAAAATGCGTTATTATGACACATACAAATTAGACGAAAACGAAAATGTTGTTACAAGTACGAGGGAAGCACAAATTGACAATACTTATTATTTACCATTGTTTAGTTTTATAACAGCACATGGCCGCGTTTTTATGGCATCATATATAAATGATATAATAGAATATGGCAATTTTATCTATTGCGATACAGATTCTATAACGTGTTATAATTGTGCTGGTTTAAAATCAATAGAAATTGACAAAAACAAATTTGGTTTTTTTAAAATTGAAAGCGTAAATGTTAAAGCAGTTTTTAAAAAAAATAAATGGTATTGTAAAGAAACAACTGACGGAGAAATAAAAGGCGTATGCGCAGGCATTAACAACGAATATTTTTCACTTACTTGCGACGAATTTTACAAAGGAAAAGCCATATATATAAAAAAAATTATATGTGGAGATAAAAGCGCAGACTTTCCGCAAGAAAAATATTTTAAAATATATATTTAAAATTTAAAAAAAACGTGTTATAATATATATGGGCATATATTGCCACTTTCACCACCCCCTTTTCTTGCTTTCCTTCTTATCAGTCTTGACACATAGCCGTTATAATACTTTTTATTATAGCGTCTATGCAAGCGCCAAAGGGCTAAAAGCTTTTTATAATTTGTTTAGTTTTGAATGTTGGGAATCACGCGGGGAGCGGCCAACAAAATAAAGCGATTTATTTATAAACAAAATTATTTATATTGCATCACTTTTGACGCTTACATAGGCGTAAGGCTAACGCTTAAAAAAAAGAATAAAAAGAAAAGAGGACAAAAAAACATGAATAAAATTCAATTTATAGGAAGAAGCACAAAAGATTTAGAGTTAAAAATTTCAAGTAAGGGCGTAGCTTATACAACAATTAGTATAGCAGTTGACGACAGAGGAAACGAAAAACAACCCGTTGACTTTTTTGACATTAAAGCATTTGGAAAGGTTGCGGACATTTTAGTCAAATTTGTTAAAAAAGGCACACAATTATTTATTGAAGCAAAGGCAAAACAAAATGTATATGAAAAAGAAGACGGGACAAAAAATTATACAATTGACTTTGTCTTAAATGAGTTTGAATTACTAGGAAGCAAGCCAAACGACGAAACAAACGAAGAATCAACACAAGTAGCAGAAGCCGACAAAAGCGACATACCATTTTAAAAAAGAGGTGTGATATATGACAATTCAAGAATTAAAAGAAAAATATAAAGAAGATAATGAAGCCATAAAAGTAATTGAAGATTTAGAAGCCAAAATCAATTTTAATTATATAGAAGACAATTTAAAATTAAAACAAGAAAACGAAAAATTAAAGCTAAACAATGAATTGTTATATAATCAATGTTTAAACGGGGGGAAACTTAAAGAAGAAAAACAAGACGACAACCCCCGTTTTGTTGATTATACAAACGACATTTTAGATGCTTTAAAAAATAAATAAAAAATAGAAAGGAAAATAAAAAAATGAAAAAAAGAATAACAAATATTCAAGTTTTATCTAGTGTATTAGCCGCAAATAATGATTTGGGCGTGAACCTAGCAGAAGCCGTTGCGCGTGCTGTACAAAATAATAGTACCGCAGAACTTGCAACGCTAGACGTTACAGACTTACGAAACTTATTTTTAAATGTTTATAACAAATTTGGGAAACAAGTTATTTTTGACGTTTTAGGCGGCTGGGCTAACGATTTAACACAAATGTTTTTACGCGACGCAAGCGAAACAGGCGAATTTACAGAACTAATGGCAGTTAATAACGACCCTGCAAAAAATATGCGTAAATATCAACTTGACGACCATTTCGGCAACAACCCATTTGGCGTTTATTACCCAGAAATTGCAAACGACATTTTAAAAATTGACGACGGCGTGCAATGGGTGCAAACAATTGCGCTTGACGAAATGCGCAAGGCTGTTATTTCAAAGTACGGAATTTTAGACACAATTTCAAGTTTAATTGTTGACTCTATCAACAAAAAAGCAGACATTTACATGTACAACAGAACAAAAGAAATGTTAAATAAAATTGGTTTAAATCTTGTTATTGGCGAGGTTTCAAACGAAGCAACAGGCAAAACAGCATTTAAAATTATTTTAAGAACAGCAGGAAAATTTGCAGAGCCTAAAACAATTTTTAATGAAGCAGGAATCATTGCAAGCACTAACAAAAAAGATGCTGTATTATTATTAACAAATGAAACAAAAGCAAATTTTGACGTTGACGTCATGGCATCATTATTAAATAGTGATAAAATCAATTTAGCCTCAAAAATTGGCCGTTATGAAAGCTTTGACTTAAACGAGTATAACACATATACAATAAATATTGACCAAACAACAGGCGCCGAAAGTGTAACAACAACACCGCACGAAATTACAAACGTTGTTGGCTATTTAGTAGATAAAGACAAATTAAGAACAGAAATATTTTTAAAAGCAACAGAAGCAATAAGAAACCCTAAAAATTTAGGTACTAATTATTGGCACACATGTATTTTAAAAGCTGGTATTCTTACATTTTTAAATGGTTTAAAGCTAATTGCTAAACCTAACGCGCCAAAGGTTGAAACAGGCAGCGACACAAAAGCGTATGCAGTTACAAGTGATTTAAACGTTAAATTATATTATACACTAGACGGCACAACACCAACAAAAAATAGTACACCATTTACAACAGGCGTAAGTGTTGGAGCAAACGAAACTTTTAAAGCAATTGCATATTGTAAAGATACAGACACATACAGCGACGTAAGCACATTATCATAATGAAAAAATATGACTTTGTGTTAAAATGCGGAATAGACGCAAGCACATGCGCCTGCGTCTATGAAGCTTTTAGTGTTGAATTATTACAACAATGTATAATTGCTGTGTGTATTATAATTATAAATGTATTTTGCTACCCCATTTTTAAGTGCTTTTTTAAATGGTTAAATAAAAAATTTAAACTAGGCGTAAGCGACAAAGAAATAGAAAAAGGCGCAAAAGACGCAAGCGACGCAGTAAAAAACGCCGTAGAAAAAAAAGAAGATAAAGACGGCAAAAAATAGCCGTTTTTTATTTAAGAGGTGTAAAAAATGATAAAAACAATTTTATGTAAAAATATTATAAATGAAAATACTGAAATTTTCAAAGAACAAATAAAAAGCTTTGTAATGTTAAGTAACGGCGTTGAAAATACAATGTACGATATTACAAAAAATATATTATTAGAGATTTACGGAAATAGTTATATAAGATATGAAACAGCAGAAAATTTTTTAAACGCTTTATCAATACGCTTTTATAATATTGCACCTATTTATCAAAAAAAATTTGATATTATTGCAACAACTTTAAATTTAGAAAATCAAAATTTTATTGCAGAAATTAAAAAATTTACAGAATCAAAACAAAATATAATTGCATCTAATCAAACAGATTTAAGAAAAGACGCAGAAACACCCACAACAATAAAAGCTGACACAGACTTTGTTGAAAAATACACAAATAACGCAAGCAAAACAACAACAAACGGGCAAAGCAACGAAAGCGGAAATATAACACATAGCGAAATTAACACCGCCGATTTAATAGAGCGTTTAACAAATTTAGAAAAAATGCGCAGTATACTATTAGAAAAATATGCGCATGAATTCAATGACTTATTTATTCAATTTTTATAGAAAGGAAAAAATAAAATGAAAGCAAACACACCACTAGAACAAATTTATTTTAACACAAAAGATATAAAAGAATTAAAACAAATTATTGCGCCGTTTTATAATTGTAGTATTGATTTAGGCAACAATGCAACAAATGTTGCGGTAAGTAATACAAATATGCCAAAAGATACAACAAAGGCATATATTACAGATTACAACGGCAACGTTTATAAATTTATTGCTTTTAACGACGATAAAACAACCGCTTATATTGAATATTACGCATCATTAAAAGGCGCAGACGGACGCGACGCCGTAAACGATATAGACGACACAACAACCGCAAATAATAAATTATGGAGCAGCCAAAAAACAAACAATGAAATTATAAATAAAAGTGATAAAGGCGTCTATTATACAACACAAGCGCCAACAGAAACAAGCGGCGCACTATCTTATAATATAAACCAATTAAATAATATAAATACAAATATTAGCATAAAAATAAACGATTTAATTATTTATATTGATAATGACAAAACAAAAGAATTATACCGCGTTATATCTGTTATTGATTTAACTTCAACAATTATTGTATTAAAAATTGGAGATTTTGGCGGGGGTAAACAATTATATCAACATAATGTAAGAATAAAATTCGGCTCTAATTATTATGAATTATTTTTACAAATAACAAATAATAATCCTAATACAATGTTTACTGATAAAGCAAGTATAATACAATACTTAATTGATAATGGACATACTACTGAAAGCGGTAATAGTGATATGAACACTAATTTATTAAGGGCAAGCGGTAGAGTACAATATGAAGGCTCGTCAACTATTGAAATTAAAATGGTTGAGGGTATATATCATAGAAATAGTTTGAACGGCTCAATTTTTGCCGTCGGATATAATGACTCGACATCATGGCAAGATATTCAAGTCACAACCGGTACTAATAATATGACTATTAAAGAATTTGTAAAAGAATTATAAAAAGGTTTAGCCCTTTACCTTTAAAAAGGGCGTTTTTTTTAAAGAGGTGATAACATGGCCAAGTCTATATATTTTGATTATAACCCCATATTTAGCCATAATAGCGACATAATTATAATTACGGCTTTGCGTGGTGTTGGTAAATCGTACGGCGCTAAAATCAAATGTTTAAACGCTTTTTTAAAAAATAAACGTACTTTTGTATGGGCGCGCCGTACGGCTGAACAATTGGAATTAACAAAAAATACTTTTATGGACGATATAAAAGCAAATGACAAAAACGGCTTATATAAAAACTTTTATGTTGTTGGTAATTTCCTTTATTATAAAGAAACAGAAACCCGCGAAATTAAGCACAAAGACGGAACAATTGAAGAAATTGAAGAAATAAAAAAAATATATAAAGTCGGTTTGTTTATTTCCTTTAATGTTGGCGGAAACGCGCGCGGACTTGCACAAGATTTTGAAAGCGTTAAATATTTTATTTATGATGAATTTATAGAAGAAGACAACACAAAATATTTAAAAGACGAATTACAAAAATTTTCTAGTGTTATGACCTCATGTTTAAGACTTGCAGATGCTAAAATAATTTTATTATCTAATAGCTTAACAAGCGCAAATTTATATTTTAAATTATTCAATGTTAAAATAACAAATAAAAATATAAATTCATGGTTTGTTAATATACCCGTTGAAACCGACACAGGCCAAAAAATATTAAAATTAAAAATTGCTTTTCAATATGGCGCAGACAACCCCATTTATAAAGAAAAAGTTTTAAACTCAATAGCGGGCAAAATTTCAATGCTTTGTAATTATGGGCAAATGTCAATACAAGATAAATTTATTAAAGACGATTACACAAAAATAATTGAACCTAAAAACTTAAAAATTGACTTTAAATACAATTTATATTATGATAAAATAACAATGGGTATATATCAAACAAAAAACAATATAACATATATTTATAAGCCTAATAAAATAGGTACAACATATATTTTAAATGATATACAAGAAGCTGCAAAAAATAACGATTCTATACTAATTAACAAAAAGCATGTTATTATTAAAATATTATATAGCCAATTTACAAACGGGTTTATGGCTTTTTGCGATATACACACGCAGCAATGGTTTATAAATTTATTAAATGATAACTTTTAATTAAAAAATATCTACAAACAAGTGTTAA
>Ga0247608_10006871_pt1 | contig 11851 bp, 5 predicted proteins | sample 176DNAGHGlowgp2_FD_193490 | JGI IMG/M metagenome (GOLD analysis project Ga0247608, IMG submission 193490) | Sheep rumen microbial communities from Palmerston North, Manawatu-Wanganui, New Zealand - 1766 DNA GHGlow gp2 | ecosystem: Host-associated > Mammals > Digestive system > Stomach > Rumen ... | reverse complement strand
CCAAGTTCACCCCATTTTTTGCAAAATTCATCATCTCTGAGAATTTTTTCTTCAAAAACTTTTTTGGCCCTCTTCCAAATGTCGGTGTAGTCAGATTTTTTTTCATCTTTCCACATGTGTTTCAGAAGTTCGGTTTGGCCAGTTTCCTCCAACCATTTTTTGAATGGCCATTCCGTCCAGATGTGGTTGTTATGTTCCACTAGGAAACGGATGTTGGTGTCTCCGCGAAGTTTCCAGATGAGTTCCTCGAAAACGGATTTGAGACTCATTCGTTTCGTAGTCAGGAGTGGAAAGTTGTGGATAATCCCCTCCTCATCTTTTTGCATTTCGCACACATAATGGTATCCAGGCAAAGTGTAAGTTCCTGTACCAGTTCTGTCTCCAGTCTTCACTCCATTGTCTAAAATGGCTTGAAGAAGTTGTAAATACTGTTTCATACAATTAAAAAATTTTTATTATTGTTTAACAATTAGTTATTTTTTTTTCTTAAAAAGAATATATACAAATAACATAAAAAGTCAATTTATAATAAAAAGCATAATATTTTACATAAATAAAAAGTCTGATTTTTTTTGACTTTTTTTGTATTTTGGATTATAATTAGTGGTAGAATTTTATGTATATGTGAATATTTATGGCTATTACTAAGTGAGAGTGTATAGAATTACTTCATGATCAGTTTGTGATGGATTTTTCTCAAAGAGATAATCCTTCTAGACTTACACATAAATCACGATGAGATAATCATTGAGAATGTCTTTCTTATTTTGATAATAGTTATGTTTCTATAAAGGAAACTTTGAAACAGTGGGATAAACCAGAAGAACAGTGAAAGATTCGAAAACAGGAATCATTGGTGGAAGATGCTCAGAAATCAGAATCTAATAATAATTTTTTAGCATCAATAGAATCATTATCGTTTGAAAATATGAATTTTGATAATCCAGATGCAATATTGCATACTTTGTGAACTATATGAAAATTTATCCTTTTAGGATTTTTGATTATAATATTATTTGGGATATTTCTTAGAATGCTTAAAGTGTTTTTGAAGTATCTTTATTGATTTTGTAATGCTCATAGAATTATATTTTTAAAAGTACTTTTACCTAGATGAGATGGAAAATCTGACCGTGAACAGGAAAAAGAAATAGCAAAGGATATGAAAGAAAAAATCTGAAGAATGTCTCAAGTATTGTGAAATTTACATAAGATGAATGAGGTGAGTACTTATGAAAAAATGATGCAATATTTCTTTTGAAAACAAAAATTGGTTTTTGTTTATCAATATGAAAATAGTCAGCTTTCGTGTTTGGTATGAACGTATCCAGAATATCAAGATATGTTGGAGAGTGCAATAGCCTCTCAGTATTCGGCAGCTTCTATTGAAAGAGTTTCTAAGCCTAATTTTTTCAAGAGAAAGTATTTTGATGTTCAGGTATTGGAAACAAAAAAAGATCCTTTATATACTATAAAACTTTATAAAAATATTCCGGATGATCCGATTAATAATATTATTGATTCTATGGGTAAAGTAAGTGCTGAAGATACGGTAAGTATAGTTTTTGTAGTGAAACCGGAAGGTTCAACATTTAATACTCGTAGACAAGTGGCTGCGGATAGATTGTATAAGAATCTAGATCTTTATGAAATGAAATGGTATAATTGGAAAAATCTGATAAATCCTTTTAAATGGATTGAATTTGCTTTAATGTGACCTTCTAATAGGTTGATTTCTAGTAAAAAGGAAGAAAAAGATATAACGATGGTTCGTATGGTAAAAGCAAAGGAAGATAGTAGAAATGCGATGTGAGAAGAAGCTGCGAATCCGACGTTTCGTTCTACAATTTCTATAATAGCATCTAGTAATGTGGAAGGAAGACCAAAAGAAATTATAAATAATTTGGAGAGTGCTTATAACGTATATAGTGATGAATATAGTAATGCCTTGGAATGTTCGAATATGAAACATGATATATTCTGATTTTTATATGTGCCTTTATGGACGGCGTGAGTATATATGTATTTAACGGGATTCTTCTCTAGATATTCATATTTTTCAACAAATGAATTATGTTCATTGTACCATTTCCCTGATGGATTGTATAATCGTTCTCCAGTAATAGAGTGGATGCAATATAAAGTAGTTGCACCTCCAAGTAATTTACCAACATTTACTGATGATGAACGAAATGGTCGTGTGATATCATGAATATTAGCAGAAAAGTATAAAAAATGAAATCTGTCAGCAATATTAAATGAATATCCACACCATTGGGCAGTTTGAACGAGAACTGATACAGTTAATGAATTAAAACCAATTGAAGAATGTAGTTCAAAAGAAAAAAGTAATCATAATATTATAGATGATTGAAAAAGTTTTTCTCTAAAAATAGAGGAAGAAGAGGAAAATTTTAAGTCTATCTTGGAATGTTCCCAGGATGGATCGTATAATATTACGCAAAGAGATGGAATATTTTTTGTGAAGATAGATACAAAAGAATGAAAAGTGGAAAAACCTGTGTCTGAATGTTCAGCTGAAGAAATGACGGATAATAACATAGTGGAAAAGGATGGAAATTTATATATAAGAATAGTAAATAAGAAGGAAATAATAAAACCAATTTCTGAGTGTTCAGATGAAGAAAAAATGAAAAATTGAATAGAAGAAAAAGATGGAAAAATATTTTTGGATATCCCGAAAGAAAAAGTAGTAAGATGATATAAAACATATAAATGATGAGTTCTTCTATGAGTGAATATTTATAGAAATGTTTATTCTCCTGTATACATCAAACGTGATGATAGAACTAGACATCATTATTGTATATGAAAATCAGGTACCTGAAAATCAGTATTTTTGCAAACTATAGCTAGACAGGATATTTGGAATGGTGATGGAATATGTCTTATCGATCCACATGGAGATTTGGCTGAAGATATGCTTGCCTATATTCCAAAGGAAAGAGCTAAAGATGTAGTATATTTTGAAGCATGAGATGAAGAAAGACCAATGTGACTTAATCTTTATGAAATCGATAACCTAGATCAGGCGGATAGAACAGTAAATGATGCTACAGAAATTTTCCTAAAAATGTTTGGACCAGAAATATTCTGACCAAGAATCCAGGAATATTTCAAATATGGAAGTTTAACTTTGCTTGAGGATTTTGAGGATAGACCAACATTACTTGATGTTACCAGATTGTTTACAGATGATGGATATCGTGAATTTAAACTAAAGAAAGTCACAAATGCTGTAGTTAAAAACTGGTGGGAAAAGACTTATAATTCAATGTGAGATAGAGAAAAGCAAGAGATTATTCCATATTTCTCTTCTAAATTTGTATCGTTTAATACAAACAGACTTATTAGAAATATTATATGACAGACTAAGTCAGCATTCAAATTTGATGATATTATGAATAATCAGAAAATTCTTCTTATTAATCTTTCAAAAGGTAAGATTTGAGAAATGAATGCTCAGCTTTTGGGTATGATTATAGTATCTAAAGTTTATAATGCAGCTATGGCCAGAGCTTCAATTCCTGAGAGTGAGAGAAAGGATTTCTATCTCTACGTCGATGAATTCCAGAATTTTGTATCATGAACTTTTGCAGATATCTTATCAGAGGCCAGAAAATATAGACTTGGATTGATTATGGCACACCAGTATATTGCTCAGCTTGATCCAGCTAAATGACTGGGAGATTCGTGAGGTTGAAAATCTGACGTAAAGGCTGCTGTATTTGGTAACGTTGGTACAATGATGTCATTTAAAGTCGGTGCTCCAGATGCCGAGTTCCTTGAAAAAGAATATTCTCCAGTTCTTTCTGGACAGGATATTGTATGAATAGCAAACTATAAATCATATATCAAACTAAATATTGATAACGCAACAACGCGTGTATTTAGTATGAACTCAATTTATACTAAAGATTATCAAAACAAGAAAATTGTTCCAATTCTTAAAGAATATTCAGCTAAAAAATATTGAAGAAGAAGAGAGTTTGTAGATGCTGAAACTAGAGCAAGACTTTGACTTTCAATTGAAGAAAATGATTTACCAGAAAATTCTGATAGTTGAGATAGTTCTGAAAGTTCAAATGATGAATAAATTTAAGATTTTCTTGATTTTAAAAATCTATTCAATATTATCCATTTGCCACCATGCAATGGCACCTTGACAGAGTGGTCTATTGTACGGGTCTGCAAAACCTTGGTTCGTCGGTTCGAATCCGACAGGTGCCTTGATGTTTCTGTCTTATGAACCAAGAGAATGTTCAATTTAGAACAATCAATTCCGTACGAGAAAGCCTGAACTTATATTCAGGTTTTTTTCTTTTTTTCCTTTGATTTTTGGATATATTTTAGTACAAGTAAGAAAGAAGATTTATCTACACGAGTTTTAATAAAAATGAAAAAAAATCTGTTTATTATCTTGTCATTGTTTGTTGTATCATTAGCATGATGTTCAAGTTCAGATAAACAAGTTATTGAAATTGATTCACAAAAATGAGAACAATTATTTAATAATCAGATAGATAATTTTCAGTATATTAATGATTTAAAAGATTTTATTTCGTATAATATATCTTCAATAACTGGAGATATGCCATATAATTCAGATTTGTCTTTTTCTGTAATTTTTGATAAGGATTCATCATTACAGTGATGAATAGAATTTTCTCAGAAAAAAAATTCAAAATCTCATAATTTGGAATTATCAGATATTATTCTTGATATAGAAACGAAATCATCTGAATGAGATGCTGAACCTTTCGATTTATCGTGAAGTGTTTCTCTTTTGTATAGTGGTAGTGAAATGTATGCGAATTTGCATAATCTTTGAGTGTTTATGTGAGAGGGAAATGTGGCTGCAAAAATGTATACATTGCTATGATGAATGGTAATGGATAAATGGGTAGATTTGGAGGTAAATAGTGGTTGAGTATTTAGTGTTGATAAGAATGAAAGACTTCCTTTTGTTGTATGAACGATTGAAGATGTATTGAAAACTGAAGATATTGATAAATCTTCTGATTTTCTGTGAAGTGTTGTTGAGTTGGTTGATTATGTTAATTCGTATATTAATTTATGAATTTCAACAGATGAATTGAAAATTATTACATGAAATGTGGTATACTTAGAGAAGTCGAAAGATATTCAGAAGGAATTTACGTGATCTTTTCAATGAAAAAAGTCAAGTTTTGATTTGTCGTTTCTTGCATCAAAAAAATGATTGGATATACATATATATAATATAAAAAATTATAATGAAGAAGTGATGGATTTTGAAGATGATGAGCAGGAATTTATATTTTCATTAGAAGAAAAAAAGCAATCTGAATATTCTGTAACGTTTCAATTGGTAAAATCTCAGAAAAATTTAGCTGATTTGCATTGAAAAATTGAATATAAAGGTAATATGAAATTGTCTATTGATTTTGTTCTTGAACCATTGGAGATTGTATTATGACAAAAGATTTCATGAACAATGGAGTGAAATATTATAAAAAATTCATGAGAATGAAATAATAAAATCTTTGGATTATCTGGAGAAGTCCTTTCATTAAGTGATTTGTTGTCATCATTATAATTAGAATTTTAATTGTTTTTTTGTAGTTAATCATGTCTAATAAAAGCGCATTTACAGCATCCAATTTATCATCACACAAAAGTGATCAAAAAACTAAAAGAAAATCTAAAAAATCAGGGAAAAATTTTTTGAAAATTTGTCTAGCTATAATCTGAATTATTGTTGTGTTTTTCTTGTCAGTGTGATTTATATCATGATTTAAATGATTGTTTGATACTGTAAAACGTTCTATTATTTCATCGGTTTCAAAAACTGTATGAACTCCAATGAAAAAGGATCAATATAATAGTGTAAACGTTTTAATTCTATGATATTGATGAGCAACTCATCAATGATGATTCCTTACTGATTCTATAATGGTTGCATCACGAAATCCTGATGAGAATAATGTAACTTTATTTTCACTTCCTCGTGATTTGTATGTGAAAAGTCCTGTAACGAATGGATATGGAAGAATTAATGCAATTTTTCAGCAGTATTATACTAGAACTCAATCTGTAGAAGAATCTGCACTTTGATTTGCATGAAAAGTAGGAGAAATATTGTGATTGGATATTCCATATTATGCTACAGTTGATTTTCAAACATTTAAAGAAATTGTAGATTCTATATGATGAGTAGATGTATATGTAGATAAATCAATTAATGATCCTCAGTATCCAGCTGATGATATGATACATTATAATCCTTTCTATATCGAGGCGTGAGAGCAGCATTTAGATGGTGCAACGGCGTTGAAATATGCTAGATCTCGTCATACGACTTCAGATTTTGATCGTGCTAAACGTCAGCAAAAATTAATCATTGCAATAAAGGATAAAATGCTGGCATCATGATTGAATATTTCTACAGCGACTGAATTATATGATCAATATAAAAAATATATTCAGACTAATATTTCAGCACAGGAAATGCTTCGAACTGTTCAGTTTTTACCAGATATTAAAGAATTTTCATCATTTGGATATACTTCTACGTGTGGTGATAGAGATGTAACTAGAATGGTTCCATGATGTTTCCTATATAATCCTCCAATGGCACAGTTTGGATGAATGTCAGTATTACTTCCTGATGGAGCATATGCTGGGAATGTAAGTTATTACGATGAAATGAAAACATTTGTGACATTTTTGCTTACACATCGTAAATTTCTTACAGAATGAGCGAGTGTAGAAGTGGTAAATGCTATAGATTCTTCAGTGTTAAATTCTCATTGATTATGAAGAGCGTGAATTGCTACAAAACTCGGAGTAAAAATGGTTAAATATTGATTGAATGTAACGAATGTAGCGAATGGAGAAACACCAGTAGAAAATAGTTATATCACGATTAATATGGTATGAGATTTTAGTGGAACGATTGATGCAATTCAGACTTTCTTTCCTATTCAAGATATTAGAGTAGATACATGAAGTGTACAAGTGGAATATGATGAAGAATGAAATGTGAAAGAATATCGAACAAATAGAGCTTATGTAACTGTTACGTTGTGAAATGATTTTGTATTGTGAAATGAAAATTTCCCATGATTGGCTCAGCAAAAATTTAGTTATAAATTGGATATTCAACCAATTCCTCCATTACCAAAGGAAGAAAAAAATGAAGAAGTTTCACAAGATGAGGAAGTTCAGCAAGATGAATAGTCTGATTTTATAAAATTTTAATTTATAATATGGAGAATTTTAAGAATCAAGTAGAGAAACAAGAATCTGTCACTTTTAGAAAATGTAATGCTGTATTTGTTTTTTGGTGAATAGTTTTTGTTTTGGTTTTGCTGATGATGTTTTTTTGTTTGTTTGTACTTGATTTGGAATCGATATGAAAAAGTGAAATTATACAATTTTTCTTTCTAGTGGAGCTGATAATAGCTATAGTGATATTTGAAGCATATGTGAATGTATTAATTGTTTGAGAAAGTGGTGTAATATTTGAGAGTGGAATTTTGATAAAAAGCAAGAAAGAAATTCCATATAATAAGATTAATAGTGTAAATATTCGTTCAGTTTTTTGATTTGGAGCATTAGAAATTCAGGTATGAAATGATATTGTAACAAGGTATAATTTTTTGAATAAGTATGAAGATGCTGAACGTTTGATAAAGGAAAGGATGTCAAAAAGTAAAATTTAAAAATTATTTTATAATATTATTATTCCAGATGGAATTGTTGGTACCAGAAGAAGTTCGCAAGAAGGAAAAGGAGTTGCGTGAATATGTAAAATGACTCTGAATAGAAGAATCACAAATTAAAAATGTAGATCTTTTTCTTGTAGCTTTTATGCACAAATCTTATGCGGCAGATTTTAAGGTGATTACATCTCACAATGAAAGACTTGAATTTCTATGAGATTCGATACTTTGAGCATGTGTTGCTAAACTGCTTTTCGTAAATCATCCAGAAATGGCAGAATCTACGATGACACTTTATAAGATTGCATTAGTTCGTGAGGAAACTTTGGCAGAAGCTGCTAAAAAAATTTGACTGAATCAACAGTTATTTATCTCAAAATGAGAGGAGAATAATAATTGACGTGAAAAGGAGACAATTCTTGGGGATGCTTTTGAAGCGTTGCTTGGGTATCTATACATTGATTTTGGTCCAGATGAAGTGTTGAAATTTGTGGAAAAATATTTGTATCCATTTATGGACAGTATTTCTACGCATCCAGTCAAATCTTATAAAACTTTAGTTCAAGAGATAGTTCAGAGAAATACTAAGCAAATTCCAGAATATCGTGAGACTGAGGCGGAAGTAGATAAAAAAGGTAATGTATTATTATACAAATCAGAATTGTTTATAAATAATGAAAAAGCTGCAGAGTGAACGTGAGTAAACAAGAAAAAGGCTCAAGAGGCAGCAGCTAAAGAGTATTATGAAAAGAATAAGAGATAAAAATTTTACGTGAAAGTCTCCCTCTTGTCAAAGGGGGATTTTTTTGGATTTTTCACTAATGCTCAGAATGACAGGTGTGATGTATAAAAATCCCCGACTCCATTGGAGACTCTTCCCCATATAGAGGGGGTAAAAAATTTTTTGATATATAAAAGTTATCAGAAAATGGAAAAATTTTTTCATGTATTCGATTATTTAAAAATAAGTCAATAATATTTTAGTCTGATTTTTATAATGCAAGTTGAAATGTGCTGAAATGCTTCATTTTTTTGCAAAATTTAGATTTTGTGAATATAATTATATAGGTTAAATTGTTGACGATTTATTTGATTTTTGAATGGGATGCAAAAAGGTAGAAAAATTTCAGCAGTGATAATGTTGGTGGTATTTGCTACATCGAATTTTTTTGAATCGTTTAGTTACGTTTTTGCACAAGAAGAAAATTTAGAAACAGAAAATCAAATAACTGTGTTAGATACATCAGATGATAATAATACATCAGGAAATGATGATACTCTAAGTGATGATTCTTCAGATACTAAAACTTCAGATAATACATCAAATGACGATGAAACTACAGAAGATATTGTAGTTAATCAGGATTCAGATGATAAAGTAAAAGAATCAACTCCAACTTCATCAACAGGAAATGATGAACCAACTCCAACTTCATCAACGGGAAATGATGAACCAATTTCAACACCAACAACAGGAAATGATGAACCAATTTCAACACCAACAACAGGAAATGATGAACCAATTTCAACACCAACAACAGGAAATGATGAACCAACTCCAACTTCATCAACAGGAAATGATGAACCGACTCCAACTCCAGAAACTGGAAATAGCGAAACACTTCCAACTCCAGAGACAGGAAGTAACGAAACACTTCCAACTCCAGAAACTGGAAGTGTAATAGATGATGAAATGGATATCTATGATCTTGTGTATACAGGAGTAGTGGAATGAAAAAGATATACTATTACATTGATGGATAGAAATCTATGAGCAGAAAGTAATGATATGTATGGAGAAGAATCATATGGACGTTATTATCAGTGGTGAAATAATTATCCATTTTCTCATCATACACAGTTGAATCATTATACAAATGAAAGAGTAGATGCATCATGATATGGACCAAATAATCGATTTAGATGAGAAAATTTTATAAAATGAAGTAATGATTGGTCAACTGTATCAAATGATAATCTATGGTGATGAGAGTGAGATAATGAAGAAAATGATTACTATGATATAGATGCTGATAGACAGTGACCATGTCCAGATGGATACCATGTACCAAGTGTATGAGAATGGTATGCTTTATTGTCATCATTTTTGGCAAATAATGGATTAGATTTAGCTTCAACGAGCTGACTGTCATATTCAGACTATATATGAAAAGAAAGGAAAGCCGCATATTATTTGGATAGTGAATATATCGAAAATTTCAAAGAAATATTCAATATATCATATGCATGACGTATAATTAATGGAACTTTACAACGTACATGAGAAACAGCACATTTATGGACATCTACACCATTAAATGGAGAATCTCTGTGATTTGAAGTGTGGGATGATCATATCAATCTATGATGATGGGAAACAGTTCGTACAACAGGTTATCCAATACGTTGTTTCAAGAGCGTAGAATATGAATTGATAGACTATACAATTACATATGTAGATGAAGGTGAAGTAACTACAGAGACTAAACATTGGGGAGATCTTTTGACAGAACCAGAGCATGATGATAGATGAACATGATATAATCGATTGTGATGGTATTCTAGATGATTGAAGTTTGATTTTGATACTCCAGTAACGTGAGATATTACATTAGTAGCTACATGGAAATGTGCAGATGATTATCATGAGGAAAATTGACTATGTGAATCAAATACAAAAACTGTGGAATGTATTCAGACATGAAAAGTGGAAAATTCTACATATATAGTAACGTGAACAACTATTACATGGGATATTACATGAAGTAATTGGAATGAGATTCCTGTATGTGAGTGGACATGTCTAGACAGCTATCATAAAATATGATGACTATGTGAATCAAATACAAAAACTATAGAATGTATTCAGACGTGAAAAGTGGAAAATTCTACATATATAGTAACGTGAACGACTATTGTATGGGATATTACATGAGCTAAACGAAACGAAATTCCAGCATGTGAACGAGAATGTAATCAGCATTATCATTTAAGTGGAGATGAATGTGAAATAGATACTTTTCAGTTTACTTTGCATGAAAATGAGAACGTAGATACATCACTAAGTACACAGACATGAAAGAAACCATATAATTCAAGAGTAGAACTTAATGCTACAGTAAATACATGATATAGATTTATGTGATGGCAGATAATATGACTGAATGGTACGTGAATATCAAATACATCGATAAATAATCAAGTAGTATTTAATATGCCTGATAGAGATGTAACGGCTACTCCATTAAGTGAAATAATAGAATATAAGATAGTATACAAGAATGTAGATGATGCAGTCGTAGATAATCCGGATACATATACTATAGAGACACCAACATTTATTTTGAATGAGCCAGTCAAGACATGATATACATTCTTGTGATGGACAGGAAGTAATGGTTTAGAGCCAGAGAAAAATATAACTCTGACAAAATGAAACTATGGAAATAAAAAATATAGTGCAGTGTGGCAGGCTAATACATGAGTAAAATATGAGGTGATACACGCATTGGAAAAAGCAAATGCATCATCATATGAAGAAGATGATATAGAAATATTGAGTGGAACTACAGATGAAATGACTCATGCTGTAGCCAGAGAATATACATGATTTACAGCTAAAGAAATAGAGCAGAGAATCATTAAATGAGATGGAAGTACAGTGGTGAGAATTATGTATGATAGGAATATATATACAGTCACTTTCGATACAGATGGGGGAAGTGAAATTTTGCCTATTACATGAAAATATGGATCAGATTTAATAGCTCCTATTAATCCAACTAAAGGTGGATATATATTCAATGGATGGAATCCAAGTTTTCCATCTACGATGCCGTTATCATGAGCAGAATTGGTAGCACAATGGAGAAAGAGATCATGATGAGGGTCTTCATCATCAGAGGAGACGCAGGTAACAACAGGAACAAATGAGACTACGACATGACAGGTAAATACATGAAAAGTAGAAGAAGTAGTAGAAGAAGTGGAGAATCTGGATGTAGATGGAGGAATATCAGTAGCTCCGGTAATAAATAGACCGATGAAATTGTGATCAGTGATGCTAAAAGCATTGGCTCAGCCAGTAATGACTAAAAGTGATGGTGTAAATGATGTAAGTTCGA
>Ga0247608_10006870_pt1 | contig 11852 bp, 7 predicted proteins | sample 176DNAGHGlowgp2_FD_193490 | JGI IMG/M metagenome (GOLD analysis project Ga0247608, IMG submission 193490) | Sheep rumen microbial communities from Palmerston North, Manawatu-Wanganui, New Zealand - 1766 DNA GHGlow gp2 | ecosystem: Host-associated > Mammals > Digestive system > Stomach > Rumen ... | reverse complement strand
AAGGACTTCGTTGAGGAGCATTTCGGTTTGGAGACCATCAACGACATCTTGGCCGAACTCGACAAGCCTGGACGCGACCCGCGCAAGAGCTTTGAAGCCTTCGAGTTCGACAAGAACATCCGAGAAGTCAAGGACTTGCGCGCAGGCATGACCTTGAACGGCATCGTGACCAACATCACCGCCTTTGGCGCGTTTGTCGACATCGGCGTGCATCAGGACGGCCTCGTCCACATCAGCCAGATGGCCGACCACTACATCAAGGACCCGAACGAGGTGGTGCATCTGAACCAAAAGGTGAAGGTCAAGGTTTTGGAGGTGGATGCCAACAGAAACAGGATCAGTTTGACGATGAAAATGTAAGCCAATAGATAGTATCTTTGCATCAACATAATATTTAGGTATATGAAATCAAGGTTTTTACTTATCGCATTAGCCATCACCGTATTATCGACTGGTTGCAACGAAAAAAAATCGAAAATAAAGCATTTCGACCCGACCATTCCTGTTGAAATTGCAGTCGTTGGAAACGTTGACGACAGCACATTCCGCAACTATGTGGGCAACGTTAAGAGCGAGATGAAACTGCCTCTTTCCTTCCCTTTGGGTGGCACTCTGACAGACATTTACGTCAAAAACGGGCAACACGTAAAACGCGGTACGCTGATTGCCCGCGTTGACGAAACCTCAGCCAAAAGCCTTCACGACGCATCCCTGGCCACGCTCAACCAAGCCGAAGACGGCTACAACCGCTTGAAACAGCTGCACGAAGCCGGTGGCATCCCCGACGTGCGATGGGTGCAAATGGAAACCGACCTCGAAAAGGCCCGACAGAGCGAAATATCAACGCGCAAGCACTTGACTGAATGCACCTTGCGAGCTCCGCAAGATGGTTTTATCAGCATGGAAGAACACACTACAGGCGAAAGCATGAAGCCCTCGGAGCCCTTCTGTCACCTTATCAATATGGACAAGATGGTGGTCGAGTTTTCCGTCCCAGAAAAGGAAATCGGCATCATCCAAATCGGCGACAAGGCCGAGGCCACCTTCCCTGGCCTGGACAACAAGAAAAAGACCATTGAAATCTTTGACAAGTCGTTCGTTCCCAATCCGTTTGGTCACACCTATAACATCAAGGCGAGAATCCCCACCGACGACAAAGACATCCTCCCCGGCATGGTAGCCAAGATTCGCCTAGCTCTATCAGAGTCATCAGGCATCGTTGTGCCTTCGTCGTGCGTCATCACGATGCCGGAAGGTGCGGATGTGTGGGTATTCCAAAATGGCTTAGCCCATCGACGCAACATCAAGGTGGGCGGTTTCGTGAAAAACGGCATCATGGTGGAAAGCGGCCTCAACAGCGGAGACACTATAATTACCGTGGGCCACCAAAAACTTTACAACGGAGCCAAAGTATCGTTCTAAACCTATTTGCACCATGGCTCAGAAAAGAAACATCATTGAGGGAGCGATGCGCAACTATACGCTTGTGTTCTTCTTCATGGCTGTCATCGTCATTTTCGGCTTCATCTCGTTGCCCAAGCTCAAGAAAAACGAATTTCCCGAAGTGACCATCCGCCAAGGTGTGGTAGCAGTCATCTATCCAGGCGCCACCGCCGACGAAATAGAGCAGCGCGTGGCCAAACCCGTCGAGCAATACTTGTTCACCTTTACCGACGTCGACAAGCAAAAGACCTATTCGCAATCGAAAGACGGCTTTTTAATCATCTTTGTCTCGCTGGTACCTGAGGCAAAAGACCCAAAAATGACATGGTCGCGGATGCGGCAAGGGCTGACTCTCTTCCAGCGCACCGACTTGCCCCAAGGCGTGTTGGCTACCGCTGTCCTCGACGACTTCGGCAATGCCTCCTCCCTACTCCTCGCCATCGAGAGCGAAGAACGCTCGCCGCGGGAGTTGCGTGAATTTGCCGACCGCCTATCGGAACGCCTGCGCAACATCCCGGACATGGGCAACATCAAGATTATTGGCGAGCAAAAAGAGGAAATCGCCATCTACATGGACCCCACGCGCATGACGCAATACGCCGTTTCGCCTTCCATGATCACTGCAGAACTGGCCGCCCATAGCCTGCGCACCATCACAGGCATGGCCGACAACAAGGACGGCTCGGCAGTCATCCACGTCAATGTGCCTTACGACGACATCTACGAGCTCTCGGAACTCATCGTTTTCGCCGATCCCGTCACGGGGCAGGTTATCCGATTGCGCGACGTGGCGCGCCTCGAGCGACGCTACCAAGAAGCTTCGAAATACATCCAGTATTCCGACAGCATCGTCGATGGCAACCAGTGCCTCATATTCTCGACGGAAATGCGCCCTGGACACAACGTGGTTGAATTTGGCAAACAAGTCAACAAGGAAATCGAGACCTTCCTCGCCACCGCGCCGCCCGACATCAACGTACACCGCATCACCGACCTGCCTGTGGTGGTCAACAAATCGGTGCGTTCGTTCCTCAAGGACCTCATCGAAGCCATCATCATTGTGATTTTGGTGATGCTGCTGCTCTTTCCCTTGCGCACGGCTTTGGTCTCCTCGACTTCGGTGCCTGTTTGCATTGCAGCAGCATGGGCTATCATGTATTTATTGGGTATAGAACTGAACACGGTCACTTTGGCTGCACTGATCGTCGTGCTGGGCATGATCGTGGACGACTCCGTGGTGGTCATCGATGGTTACACTGACTTGCTCAATTCTGGCCATTCGCGCTGGTATTCGGCGGCTGTCTCCACTCGCAGCCTGATGACCTCGATGCTCATCGCCACCTGCTCCATCTCGTTCATGTTCTTCCCCATGCTCTCGCTGATGAAAAACACCAATATGGGCGACTTCATCGGTATGTTCCCGTGGGCCATCTTCATCACGCTGACGTGCAGTTTCCTGTACGCTATCTGGGTCATTCCCTACCTCTCGGCGAGAATCATCGGACCGGCCAATCCCAACAAGCGCTCGAAACTCGAAAAAATACAAGCCAAGTTCTTCGACCTACTGCAAAACTCCTACAAGAAGCTTTTGGACCTATGCTTCCGATTCAAGTGGGGCACCATCATCGTTTCGGTGGTTTCGGTGGCCGTTGGCTTGTTTTTCCTAACCAAAATCAACATCCAGATGCTGCCCAAGGCGGAACGCGATAGTTTTGCCGTCGAAATCCATCTGGCCGCTGGAAGTTCCATCGAAAAAACCGCCTCAGTATCCGACTCGTTGACCAAAATCCTTTTGGCCGACAAACGTGTAAAGTCTGTCACCGCGTTCCTTGGAATGGCCTCGCCGCGTTTCCACATGACATACGCTCCCGAAGCCTTGCCCACGTCGGCTTACGCCCAGTTTATCGTCATCACCAAATCCGAAAAGGCAACCAAGGACATGATGAAAGAGTATTCACAGAAATACGAGAACCATTTCCCTTTGGCTCAAATCCGCTTCAAGCAAATGGACTATCAAGTGGTGAATGCGCCCGTGGAATACTATCTGATGGCCGACGACTACGACAAAATCAGTCCCATCAAGGACTCGCTCATCGCCTTTTTGAAGCAAGACCCCGAATTGTTTTACGTCCATTCCGACTACGACCACACAGAGGAAGTCGTGGAGGTGGACCTCAACATCGACGAAGCCAACCGCCTCGGCGTAACCCAGGCAATGCTTTCGGTATATCTCTCAAGCGCACTTTCTGGCAACCAACTGGTCTCGATGTGGGAACACGGCTATAATCTTCCCACCACCGTCTACACCGAAGGTCTTCACGACATTAATTATGAAGAAATTGGCGATATGCTGATACCCACTTCTCGTCCTGGTGTTTGGGTGCCGCTACGTCAAGTGGCCGACATCCATCCCCGATTCCAGCACGACAATCTGACCCACCGCAGCGGTCGCCGATGCATTACGGTGACGGCCGACGTAATGCCTGGCTACAGCCAGCTGAACCAATTCAAAAAAGTCAATGAGTACTTGGACTATTTGAAAGCAATAGGCTTGTCTGATGACGTGGTCATCGAGGAAGGCGGTTCGATGGCAGTCACCAAAGCCACAATGCCCACGCTGCTGATGTCAATCTTGGCAGCCATAGTGGTGATGTTCATCGTACTCATCATCCATTACAAGAGAATCGGCATTTCGTTCCTCTCCATCTCGGTATCGCTGCTGTGCATCTTCGGCGCCATGTTTGGCCTTTGGCTTTTCGGCCTCGACCTTTCTGTGACCGCTATGCTTGGCATCATCTCACTCATCGGCATCATCGTGCGCAATGCCATCATCATGTACGACCATGCGGGCGAATTGCGAATGAAGGAACACATCAGCGTGCACGAAGCCGCCTACGAAGCCGGTTTGCGCCGCATGAGGCCCATTTTCCTCACCTCGGCCACCACTGCCTTGGGCGTCGTGCCGATGATTCTGGCCAAGACCCTGCTTTGGGAACCGATGGGTGTGGTGATTTGCTTTGGCACCATTTTCACCTTCCCCTTGGTCGTCACCGTGCTGCCCGTGGCCTACTGCCTCGCCTTCGATGCGGGCGAGCGCGATGAGAAACGCCGCAAGAAACTCAACCAACGCTTCCACCAACGCCTCGACGAACGCGACAAGCGCAACGTGGAAATGAACAAAAGATTCGAAAACAAAAAACCATGAAAAAGACCTCTTTCATCGCGATCATCATTGTCTTTCTGGCGATGAGCCTCAAAGCCCAGAACCCCGTGCTGACCTTGGACTCGTGCTTCGCCTTGGCCAAGGCCAACAACGCACAATTGAAGACAGACCAAATGGAAATCCAGAAAGCACAAGAGGTGAAGGCACAAGTGTTCACCAAATATTTCCCTCAGGTGTCGATTTCGTATTTAGCCTACTACGCTGCCCATCCCATTGTCAAATATGGTGTCAACGACATTCAGAACGACGAATTAGGGCGATTTCTGTCGGAACTCATCACTGCACTCAACAACCCTGATGGGCCAGGGCTTCATCTCCCCACCGAAATCAACCTGATGAAATATGGCCAGGGCATGAACGCGACCGCCATAATGCCCATTTACGCTGGCGGACGCATCAAGAATGGGAACCAATTAGCCCATCTGGGCATCGAGGCCGCCCAACTGAAAGCCGAGGTCTCGGAACGCGACTTGTTGGAGAACATAGAGTCGTCATATTATCTTGTGCTCGGATTGCAAGACAAGGTAAACACCTTGGAATCGGCCTTGGCCCTTACCGACAGCCTCGAACACATCGTGGACGTGGCCTTGAAAGCGGGACTCATCACCAAGAGCGACAAGCTCCGCCTCGCACTAAAACAAAACGAACTTAAAGCCAAGCAGATGCAACTCAGCAACGGCATTGTTTTGGCCTCGCAACTCCTTTGCCAGCAAATCGGCATCGACTATCCCGAAACCGGTTTGGTTTTGGACACAACCGACCTCAAGGCGATGCAACCCATGCTCATGGTGGAGCGTGAAAACTTTGTGCGTCCGGAGCATCAACTTCTTCAGCTTCAGATCGATGCAGAAGACCTTCGGCGAAAACTGACCTTCGGCGAGGCACTTCCCCAACTCGGTATCGGCGGAATCTTTTCCTATGGCAACCTCGTCCGCGGCTACAAGGGCAATGCCATCGCCTTCGCACAACTGTCAGTTCCACTCACGCAATGGTGGGAAACCTCTCACAAACTAAAGGAACACGACCTGAAAATCAAGGAGGCGGTGTTGATGCAAAAAGACCTGACAGAAAAGATGGTGCTCCAAACCCAACAAGCCTACAACCAAATGGTGGAAGCTCTGTCTTTGATGGAGTCAGACCAAGCCGCCTTGGAAATGGCCAAAGAAAACTACCGCCTCGCCGAACTTAACTACCGCGCAGGCATGAACACCATCGCCGACGTGCTGGAGGCCAACGCCCTTTTGCTGCAAGCCGAGAACGCCATCACCGACCGGAAAATCACCTACCTCACCGCCCGACGCAGATACCATGATTTGAGTGTGAAATAACCGAGAAGGTCAAATGACTTTCAAAAAAAAGCTATTGTTGGTTCCTTGCACTGCTTCGTTGCGCAATGGATATTCATCCATCTTTTTGGAAAAAAACTTGCTTTTTCACAATAATGCAACTATTTTTGCCGTCGAAACGACAAATAACACGAATCAGATGAAAAACGCTTTTTTACTTTGCATCATCCTATTCGGGCTACTCCTTTCTACAATCGCTGGCCCTATTGACCTCCAAACGGCACAGTCCGTCGCCGTTAAGTTCATGGGTGGCAGCGACGCTCAACTAGTCTCCACTTATCAAACGGACAAAAGCGTCGCCGCTTTCTATGTATTCAACACCACGGACGGCTTCGTCATCGTGGCCGCCGACGACTGCGAAACGCCCATCATCGGCTATTCGCATGAAGGCCAATTTGACCTGAACAACGTCCCCGTGCAGATGGAGAACTATCTTCAAGATTTCGTCGCAAGAATTCAATACGGCATTGAAAACCAAATCGACGCGAACGAAACCACTGCAAGGCAATGGGCGTTAGTGAAGGCTATAGGAAAACTCAACGACAACAAAGCCACCCAAGCCGTCGGCCCCTTGCTGTCCGAAAACTGGCACCAAGGCTGCCTCTACAACAGCCTCTGCCCCGAAATGAGCGGCCCTTGCGGCCGTGCCGAAACGGGCTGCATCGCCGTGGCCATGGGTCAAATCATGAACTATTGGAAGTACCCCACAACGGGATGGGGCTCACATTCCTATTCCAACGCAGGCGTCACCCTTTCCGCTGACTTTGGCAACACCACTTACGACTGGGACCACATGCCCGACTCGCTGACCGAAAACTCTACCGAAACCGAAATCAACGCAATTGCAACATTACTTTTTCATTGTGGAATCTCTGTGAACATGCGTTATAGGACTGGTGGGTCAGCTGCCCATTTAAGCGATATCCTCAGTGCCTTGAAACAGCATTTCAATTATTCAAGGCGTATCCACAGTGAGCCGAAAGACAACGACAATACTATATGGCTTCAAAAATTGAAGCACGACCTCGACTTACAACGTCCCGTACTCTATTCAAGCAGTGTTGACCAAAATGGTCATGCTTTCGTATGCGACGGCTACGACGACAACGACATGTTGCACTTTAACTGGGGTTGGGGTCAGGCTAACGGCTATTTTGCCCTAGGCAACCTAAACCCCATAGGCTATGCCTACAACAATAACAACTACGCCATTTTCGATATCATCCCGGAATACGAGCCTTGTCTAGTTGTTGCCACAGCATATCCCGTTTCGGGAGGCACCATTGAAGGCATTGGAGAGTATCATTACAGCGAACAATGTACGCTTACTGCGATTCCCAACGAGAATTGTGAGTTTAGATATTGGAAAAAAGATGACCGAATCGTTTCATACGAGAACTCATATTCTTTTAAGGTCTTGGACGACATTGACAACCTAATTGCCTATTTTTCCTTAAAACCTCTGAAGGAAATCACGACCTACCATGCCCCCGACACGAATGACGTGAACAGTCCATACGTCTACTTGTTATGGAACCATGACAACGACACGGAATGGCCACTACTAAAAGAATTCGAAATCAAAAGTGAAAACCTAATAACCACTGACAACGAGTACATATATACCGCCTACAAATATGGGAATGGCAATCCATACACGTTTGGCAAATACACCATGGACGGCGATTCGGTAGAGTTCTTTCATATTGAAGGAGCAAGACCCGATGGCCTGACTTGTGACGGCAATTACTTTTATTGCAGCAAAAACACTGCTTCCTATGACATATGTCGTTTGTACTGTTATGATTTCACCAATAAAACGCTTCTCGACAGCATTTACACGAACCAACAGTTTGGGCTTTGTGCATACGATAGTTATTATGACGGCTTTTGGCTTTTAAAATACACTGGACTCAACGGAAATGTAGGACTCGTAGATCGCCAAGGACAAACAATTGATAACCAACAAATAACTACATCTGGACAAATCTTTGGATTAGGAGGCATCACCGCAGAAGACGGAAATCGACACTTACTGACTGTTGGTAACAATCCATATTACATCTCTGATTTCAATCTCCAAGAAGGGAATCACAATACCATCTGCATATCTTCTTCAAATCCCGTCGGAAATATAGTAAGTGCATGTTTAGGGAAATACAACAACAAGGATGCCTTGTTTGTAATCTCTAGAACCTATTCTTCTTTATATGAGGAAAACAAAATACAAATCCTTGAAATTAAGTGTCATCTGGCGCCCATTCTCCATTATCGCCTCTATCGAGCCAAAAGCGAAGGTGACACCATAATGCTTGCCGATGGATTAACAGAAACATCTTTCACTGACACCTCCTGGAACAATGCCAGTGCAGGAGTGTACCGTTTCGGCATCAGCGAGGTTTACTACAACGGCATTGAATCTGAAATCATTTGGTCCGACGCCATCGTGAAAGCGGGTCATGGCATCAACGAAAGCACCGATGACCTAGAGAGTGTCCCTTCTGTCCAAAAAGTGCTTGAAAATGGACAAATCATTATCATTAAGGATGGAAAACGCTATAATGTGCAGGGACAGAAGTTGAATTGACGACGAAATTGTATTTTTGCAGCGTGTTTCGCAATAAAAACGAAGCGATTCAGTTAATGTAACAAAACGAGAAACGATGAAGAGATTTAGAATACTGACCCTATTTTTGGCCTTTGTGGTGGCCGCTCCCGCCCTGCTCCAAGCCCAGATCATCAAAGGCGAGGTGTTTTTTGGCGGCAATGCCTGTCAGGTGGACGGCGACGAATGCTATGGCTTCAAGAAATTCGGCGTCCACGCAGGCGCTGGTGCCTTAATCCCCATTTTTAACTCATCAGGACTTAATTTGGACGTCGGTCTCGAAGTACTATTCAACCAGAAAGGGGCGTACAAACGCGACAGTATCACGCACAACAGCACCTTCCCTTATGCCTACAACCTAAAACTCAACTATGCAGAGATTCCCTTGATGCTGTATTTGACCGACAAGGACAGGTATAGCCTGGGGGTCGGCGTTTCCTACGGGCGTGTCGTCTTCCTCGACGAGAAGCAAAACGGCATCTCGACAGGCATCGGCCTAGGCGACGGCAAACTGCATTGGAAAGAAGACGATGGCACTAGGCCTGACATCGGACGTATCGACGACATCAACGAATTAGATGCCATCGTCCGCTCCGTCGGCATCCCCGACACCATCGGCATTGCTTCCGTCATCGACAATTCCCATACCTACCGCGCCCACGACTTCAACATCTGCGCCAGTTTGAGGGTGCGCCTTTGGGAAGGTATCCATGCAGAACTACGTTACCAGTACTCGCTGCGGCCCCTCCGTTATAGGATGTTCTACGAAGACGCCGGACTCACTCTCGCCAACCAAATCCGCACACAATACAACAACAGCATTACGCTGAGGGTGGTCTACATCTTCAACGAACACCGGAGCAAGGCGAACAAGGCCTCGTCGAAGGTGGAACAATAAGACTTGTAGGGCTGTCATACCATGGCGGCCGCTCATGTTCAACACATTTGGAGGCCACGATAGTCCTACAGCCCCAAATAATAATCCTTAAGGAATTCCTTGTATTGTGCTGTGAAACGCATTTCCGCATCACGGATGACGAAGGTCTCCTCTTGAACCACAACGTTTTTTGAAAAGCCCATCTCCAAATTGACGCGGTTGGGCTCACGGCCCTCAATGGGGACGATGGTCATGCGCTTGTGCAAGCGAAGTCCCGCTTTTTCGGTTTCCTCCAAAAACACATCCGACACATCGTAAGGCAGCACCACCGCCATCCGGCCTTGTGGCTTCAGCAGTCGGCATGCCTCACGGCAAAGAGTGGCATACGACAAGCCCGCGTCGTTGTGGCGCGCACGGCTTTTTCGGTCTGAGTCGCATTTTGAGAAACGGTTGAAAAACGGTGGGTTGGAGACGATGAGGTCGTATTGCTTTTCCGTTTTGAAATCAACGATGTCGGTGCAATAGGCTCTCAGATGGTCGCGCCACTGCGAGGCCTTAAAATTGACGATGGCCTCCTCGATGGAAGCCTTATCGACGTCGACGGCATCCACATGAGCCACGCCTTTTTGCGAGAGCATCAACGGTAGCAGTCCACAGCCTGTGCCAATATCCAGTACAGCATCGGTAGGCTTCACCTCCACCCAGCGTCCAAGCAAGATGGCATCGGTCCCCACCTTCATCGTCGAGCGGTGATGGTAGAGGCTGAAATGCTTGAAGTGGAAGGGACGCGCGTCGGTCATTTCAAATACATGTCTATCAAGCCTTCCGGTGCGGTGATCTGAAGTATTTTCTTGTCGCGGTCGACATTTTGAATCACCTGGTCCAAAATCGGGATGAGGATTTCCTTCTTGCCTTTCATCACCTGCAGGATGGCCTGTGTGGGGTATTCGAGCACCTCGGCGACGGGGCCCAACTCGCCTTTCTCGGTGTCTACCACCATGAAGCCCACAATCTCATGGAAATAAAACTGCTTGCCGCTGAGTTTAGGCAGCATCTCCATGGGCAGGTAAACGACTTTCCCAACGAGGTTCTGCGCCTGCTCAATGGTCTTGATGTCCTGCACCTGGACGAAGAACTTATCGCCGTTGGGTGTGATTTTCTCCACGAAGAAAGGCGTCAGCACCTTGTTGATTTCGAGGAAGAAATGCTTCATTTCAAGGTAGGCAGAGGGGTCGTCGGCCTCGATTTTCAGGGTCACCTCACCTTTCAAGCCGTGCGTCTTGACGACCTTGCCGAGGTAAAAACAATCTTCTTTTTTCATATTCATTGACTCGGGACGCGGGACTTCGGGACGCGAGACAATGGACTCGTGTCCCGTGTCTCGCGGTCTCGCGTCTTTTTAATTTTGCTGCAAAGGTAATAATTTCCTAATTTTGCAGCTCAATTTTTCAACCCATGCACGATTTTCTCCATTTGTTTGTTGATGTGCTGAGAAACAGCGTCTTAATTACCGGATTGGTGATTATCATGATGCTGATGATTGAGTATGTCAACATCCATTCGCACGGGAAATGGTTCACGCGGCTGCGCCAGAACCGGTTTGGGCAGGTCGTGCTGGGTGCGGGCTTGGGCATCATCCCGGGCTGCATGGGCGGTTTCGCCGCCGTGACGATGTATTCGCACAAACTGTTGAGCTTCGGCGCCTTGATTGCCATGATGATAGCCTCGTCGGGCGATGAGGCCTTCGTCATGCTCGCCATGATACCCAAGGAGGCCTTGTTGCTGATGGGCATCTTGTTTGTGGTGGCCATCGTTGTCGGTTGGCTCGTCGACAATTGCTTCCATCGTTTGCCTTTTATAGATTCCCGAGGGAATGACATAAAAGGCAAACATAAAGAAGGCTGCGACGACGGCTACCAAATTCACCATGAGGACGAGGAACAAGAGACTGTGGAGAAAGCCACCTTCCGTAACCTCAAGCGCGCCAGCGCGGAACGCATCGCCTTGCTTTTGGGGGTCATCCTCTTCATCGTGGCCTTGGCCTTCGGCATGCTGGAACACGAGCATGAGCACGAGGAGGCCGTGGAGACCCTACACCATCATCTCAACATCTTCGACGAGTATTGGATAAACCTCATCTTCGCCGTCGTCAGTTTGTTTGTGGTGTGGTTCATCGCCACGGCGCCCGAGCATGTCGTCAAGGAGCATCTCTGGGAGCACATCATCCGGAAGCATTTCCTCAGCATCTTCCTCTGGACCTTCGGTGCCTTGTTCGTCATCCAAGTCGGGCTGCATTACTTTGACATCGAGACCCTCATCAGCAACAATATCCCGTGGATGATATTGTTGGCCGTGCTC
>Ga0247608_10006869_pt1 | contig 11853 bp, 5 predicted proteins | sample 176DNAGHGlowgp2_FD_193490 | JGI IMG/M metagenome (GOLD analysis project Ga0247608, IMG submission 193490) | Sheep rumen microbial communities from Palmerston North, Manawatu-Wanganui, New Zealand - 1766 DNA GHGlow gp2 | ecosystem: Host-associated > Mammals > Digestive system > Stomach > Rumen ... | reverse complement strand
CCCTTGGCCGAAGGCTGGCTCACGCGCTGGCCGCCCAGGGTGTAGAGCGGGGCCTTTGCCTGGTCGCTGACCTTCAGCTCATCGATGCCTGCTGGGTCGGTCTTGGTGGTCACGCGGATGGCGTGGATGAAGATGGGGTACTTGTTGCAGTTCTGCAGGGCGAAGTACACAGGGCCGTCGCTGACGAAGGTTAGCCCTTCGTTGAAGCCGTTGTTGAGCGTCTCGATGCCCTCCCACTTGTAGTGTCCGGCACTGTGTATGGCCCCCAGGACAGAGGCTTTAGAGTAGATGCTCTTGGTGTCGCCCGTCCAGGCATTCTCGCCAGTGCTGTTGTCGTTGTCGATGGCGTTGTTGGGCGAGAGCCAGAGCGTGCGTCCGAGCACGCGTGCCTCTGAGGAGAGGTAGAGGCTGATGGTGGCGCACGAGGGCAGGTTGAGCAGCAGGCAGCCACCGTTCATTGACATCCCTGCTGAGGATGAAGCCAGGATGATGGCTCCCTGGATGAGTTCCTCGGTCTTCACTCCCTCGTCGGTAATGAGGTAGCCCTCGGTGTCGGCTCCGGTGGCGTTAGGGTCGGCCTGTGTCTCCGGGTAGTCGGGGGCAATGTTGGCGTAGGCCATTTGTATGGGCTTTCCTTTGGGGTCTACGGTGTAGTCGTCTTCGTTGCATACGCCAACGTACTTGTCTATCTTCTCCTGGGTGTTGAGCCAGAGCCATCCGTCGGTATCCACGTCGGCGGGGTCAAACAGGTTGTACTCTTGTGCGCTGGCGGTCATGGCGGCCAGCGCAAGCATTGTTAGGGTAAATGTTTTTTTCATATTGGTTGTGATTTGAGTTGAGTTACTGATGAGGCCCTTGCGGGAAAACCGCAAGGCACGAACTATCGCGTTGAGGGCTGTGCGGTGGGTAAACCGCAAGGCACAGGCTGTCGCGACGTGTGGCGTGCGGGGCGGCTACACCTCGCTCCAGTCGGGATTCTGCTCAAACTGCTGGTACTTCACCTCGCTCCAGGGTATGGGCAGGTAGTATTGTCGTGGCAGGAACACGTAGTTGGACTTGGCGCGGCGGTCCAGGTTGGATACGGTGTAGGTCCACTTGCCGTTTTTCACGCTGATGTCGATTTTCTTGAGTGGGTTGGTGCTGCCATTGCACTTCTCCATGGCCGTGCCTAAGCGGAAGAGGTCCCAGTAGGTGGCCTCCTCGAAGGCCAGCTCCACCCGTCGCTCGCTGAGAATGTCGTCGAGCGTGACGCTGGCCAGCTCGTCCATGTGTACGCGTCGGCGTATGTCGTTGACCTGTGCGAGGGCCGTCTGCGCGTCGCCCAGGCGCTGGCACACCTCGGCGTAGTCGAGCTTGGCTTCGGCCAGTCGCCAGATGATGTAGTTCTGCTTCGAGGCGTAGGTGTCGTTGTTGTCTATGGCCTGGCTCTCGTCAAGGAACTTGGCCATGTAGTATCCCGTGAGCGTGTAGCCGGCGTTGGTCGATGTGCCGTAGGGCGTGAGGTCGGCTCCCTTCACGCCGTCGGTGGTGTGTATGTCCATGGTGTGGCTCCGGTACACGGAGCCGTCGTAGAGTATGTTGGCGTAGAAGCGATAGTCGCGGTTGGCGTAGGGATTTTCCGGGTCGTAGGTGGCTCCGTCTCTCATGCCGTACTCCATGACGTGGTTGTGTGTGGGCGTGTAGGCACAGTAGGTACCGGTGAACGAGGGCGCGGCGGCGTAGCGGTCGAGGCGATGGCCGAATTTGTTGGAGTAGTCGCCGTCGTCGCTGTGCTGTACTTCGAGTATGGACTCCTGGCTGTTCTTGGTGATGAATATTTTGCGGTATTCGTCGCGTATGCCATCCTGTGTCGTGGCGGCTATGGGCACCAGCTGGTAGGTGGCCGTGGCCATCAGCTCCTCGTAGGCGGTGCGCGCCTGCTGTAGCATGGCTTTCTGCTGGTTGTCGGTGAAGCCGAGCCAGGGCTTCTCCTTGTCCTGGTACATGTCGCTGGACGCCCAGAGGTAGGTCTTGGCCTTGAGCATGAGTGCTGCGCCGCGGGTGATGCGGCCAGCGTCGGCGGCCTCATAGGTGGCGGGCAGTATGGCCGCTGCCTTGTCGGCCTCGGCCACGATGAAGCTCACCATGTCGGGATATGAGGCGCGGGGCGTGCGCTCTGCGTTCTTCAGTGGGTCTATGACGTGGTCGATGATGGGCACGCCTCCGAAGCGCTGCCACAGCATATAATAATAGTACGCGCGAAAGAAGTGGGCTTCGCCCGTGATGCGCGTCTTCTGCTCGCCGTCGGCCACGCGTGAGGCGTTCTCGAAAAACGAGTTGATGTATTGTATCTGCGTGTAGTAGTTGGTCCACAGTCCCTCTGCCCAGGTGGTCAGCGTGGTCTCGTTGCCCTTGAGCATGTCGCTGAAACCGGAGTTCAGCCAGTCGCTCTTGCTCACCGTAATCTGGTCGCCAAACCAGGGCAGGAAATAGCGTGACATGGAGCCGAAGCCCGACATGGTGAACACGAAATTGTTGAAGCCGTTGTTCATGTTGCGGTACCAGGTGTTGACATACTCGTCGAGCAGCATGGGGTTCTGCCAGGTGTCTTCCTCTGATATCTGGTTCATGGGTGCATCGTCGAACAGGTTGTTACAGCTGCTTAGGCCTGCTATGCTCATCATCGTGGCGCAGCACCACAGCCCGCCTGTTAGCACCCTCTTTATTGTCTTAGCCATAGTTCTTCTCCAATTCTGTTTTCTCGTTACTTCTTCTTTCCTCATATCTCAGAATCCAAGGTTCAGCGTCACGCCGTAGCTGCGCTGTATGGGATAGCCGCGCGAGGTCTGCTCCGGGTCCATGTCGGTCAGGTCGCTGATGGTGAAGAGGTTGCTTCCCTGTAGTGCGATGCTTGCCGATGCGAGGCAGATCTTGCTGAGCAGTTGGCGTGGGAACTGGTAGCCCACGTTGAGCATCTTCAACCGCATGAAGTTGCAGTTCTGTACCCAGAAGGTGGATGTGCGGCGGTTGTTGTCGCTCGTGGTGACAAACTTCACCCGTGGATAGTTTGCGCCGGTGTTCTCCGGCGTCCAGGTGTCGTCTAAGTGGTAGCGCTGGAATCGCTGCAGGGTGCCGTTGTCGAGCGAGTAGTATTCGGGTATGTTCTTCTTGTAGCCCACCTCGCCCTGTAGCATGGCGTTGATGAAGAATCCCTTCCACTGCAGGCCCAGCCTGAGGGCTATGTCCATGTCGGGGTAGGAGGAGTTCTTGACGTAGACCATGTCGTTGACGTCGATTTTCTTGTCGCCGTTCTGGTCCACGTACCTGATGTCGCCCGGGGCTATGGTCTGGTTGCGCTGCCCGTCCTGGTCGGCCCATCCGTCGATTTCCTCCTGCGTCTGGAACAGGCCGTCGGCCTCGTACATGGTCCACACCATCGAGGGCATGCCCGCCCGTCGCAGGTTTGCGTTCTGGGCGCTCTCGTCGCCGAAGTCTATATACTTGTCGTCGGTTTTCGACAGCGTTATGGCTGCGTTGTATTTCAGCTTGCCCACGGTGTTGCGGTGGTTGAGCGTAACGTCCCATCCCCACGCCTTGAGCTTTGAGAAGTTCAGGCTTGGCACATTGCCGCTCACACCCGTCGAGGGCGGGTAGAGATAGTCGGGGGCCGAGGTTATCTTGTCGGTCTCGTAGCGTAGGAAGTACTCCACGGTGAGCCCGAAGCGGCCATCCCAGAATCCCAGGTCGGTGGCGAAGTTGTAGTCGTGGGTCTTGCCCCAGGTGAGGTCGGGGTTGGGGTTGCCGCTGAGTATGAGTCCGGGGCGGTAGTTGCCTCCGGTGGTGTAGCCCGAGCCGGGGGCTTCGAGATAGGTCTTCAGGTAGCTGTATGCCCCGGTCACGCCGTCGTTGCCGAGCCAGCCCGTCGAGGCGCGCAGCTTGACGTTGGATAGCACGTGTTGCTGCCAGTTGCGGAAGAATTTCTCGTTGCTTATCACCCATGCCGCCGACAGGGAGGGGAAGAATCCCCATCGGTTGTTGGGCGAGAAGTTGTTGCTACCGTCAACACGGAAGCTGAACTCCACGAAATACTTGTTGGCATAGCCGTAGTTGGCGCGTCCTATGAGCGAGGCGCGCTGGTTGCGCGACTCGTTGCCGCTGAGCGTCTTGTCGCCCAGGGCGGTGCCCATGGTCTCTGGGTAGATGCCCTTGTCCTGGTTCGTGGCATCCATGAAGAGCGTGTGTGTGCGCTGGTAGTTGGCCACGAGGGTGGCTCCCACGTCGTGACGGCCACCGAAGGTGCGGCTATAGTTGAGGCCAGCCTCGTAGAGCTGGCTGTCGAAGAACTGGTCGTACTGGTTGAGCGACACCTTGGCCGTGGGGTAGACCGTGTTGGGGTCGGGGCTGTAGGTGTCGGTGGTGGTGTCATAGACATAAAGCGTGACGGGCTTGCTAAACACCTTGCGCACCTGTGTGTTGTCGTCGAACGTGCCGCGGACGTAGGCCGAGAGGCCTTTCACCCAGGGCAGCTCCCATTTGAGCTGTGCGGTGATGGCCGACATCTTGTAGCGGTCTTGACGGTATCCGCCCAGGCCACGCACGTTGATTAGGGGGTTGCCGCCATCGGCGCTGGCCAGCAGGCCATTGGGGTACTGCAGCACCTGCACGGGCGAGTAGCTGTAGGCGGCGTCGACGGTGGTGTAGCTGGAGTTCTTCGAGCGCGTGCGCGAGCCGTTGATGTCAACCGAGAGCGTCAGCCCCTTGGCCAGCGTGACGTCGACCTTGGCCATGTAGTTCAGACGCTGGCGCCCCACGCCGCTGTATATGCCCTTGGTGTTGGCATAGCCAAACGAGAGGTAGTATCTCACGGTCTCTCCGCCACCACTGGCCGACAGGCCGTGGGTGGTAGACCATCCGGTCTTGTCGAGATAGTTGAGCAGCGACTCGTCGCCGTAGACGTTGGGGTTGCTGTGTGTGCGAATCTGCTCCAGCTGCTCGTCGGTATAGGTAGCGGTGGTAGAGCCGCTGTTCTCTATGGCCTGGTTGCGCAGCCGTGCGAAGTCGTAGGCCGAGAGGAAGTCGGGCAGGTGGGTGGCCTCCTGCAGGTTGAACTGTCCACGGTAGTTCAGGCTTAGCTTCTTGCCAGACTTGGCGCGCTTGGTCTGCACCAGCACCACGCCGTTGGCTGCGCGGGCGCCGTAGACGGCGGCTGCGGCCGCGTCCTTGAGCACGGTGACGCTCTCTATGTCGTCGGGGTTGAGGTCGGACAGGCGCATCTCGCCGTCGCTGGTGTTGGTGCCGAAGCGTGGCACCCCGTCGATGACCAGTAGCGGATTGGCATTGATGCCGCGCACGTGGAGGTCGGCTTCGCGGGCCGTGCTGGGGTCGCCCGTGATTTGCATCACCTGCAGGCCGGCCACCTGGCCCACGAGGGCCTGGTCGAGGTTGGTGGTAGGCATCATGAGCAGGTCCTCGGCCTTGATAGTCTCCACCGAGCCAGTAAGCGACGACTTCTTCTGAATGCCATAGCCCACCACCACCAGCTCGTCGAGGCTCTGGGCGTCGTCATCCATCCTCACGTCGGCCTTCTGCTGTGTGGCTCCGATGGCTATCTGCCGTGTCTTGTAGCCAATGTACGACACGACGAGGGTTTGCGACTCTGTAGAGCGGGCTATCGAATAGGTGCCGTCGGCAGCGGTGACAGTGGCCATCTTGGTGTCCTTCCATCTCACCTGCGCGCCGATGACAGGCTCGCCGCCCTTGTCGGTGACGGTGCCCGTGAGCTTGCTTTGGGCACTGCCAAGGGCTGGTGCAAGCAGGAGCAGTAGCAGTAGGAGGGGCAGGACTGATGCCTTCCTCGCTGGCGAGGCCAGCGAGCGCAGTGGCAACGAGGGGATTGGTCTGAGGGTCATCGTGGTAGTGGTTTTTTATTTTGTGGCAAATGCCTTCTCTATTAAAAGTATCTGGTAGTCGTAGAAGTCGCGTGTGGAGCCAGTGGCCTGTGCGCGATAGGTGCGTAGCTTCTGCAGCACGCGCTTCAGGCGTCCGGTCATGATGGCTCCCAGCTGTGTGGCCGAGAGCGAGGCCGTGCCCAGGTTGATGCGTGCAAAGCTGTGGAGGTCGTCGGTGGCGGTGCAGGGGTCACCCGACGGGGAGAACCCGTCGGCACGGACCTGGGCGTCGTTTGCTGGCAGAAGCAGCGAGCACAGTGGCAGCGAGGGCGTCTGGTCGGTGGCTGAAATGGCGGTGAGCGACGAGCTGCTTGAGCTGGACGTGGTGCGGGCCACGAGGCCGGAGCCTCTGAGCATGAGCTGCAGGGCGGCGTCCTGCAACTGCTGCTGGGCCTGGGTGAGCCGTCCGCCCTTGGGGGCTGTAAACAGCTGGTTGGTCACGTCGTTGAGGTAGTCGTCAAGGCGGTAGTTGCGTGCCGGGTCGGCTTCGCCACCCTCCTTGATGCGGTAGAGCACGGCGCTGCTGAGCAGGCCGCTGACGATGGTAGAGCGCAGGCGGTCGTTGACGTTCATGTCGAGTTCCAGCTTGGCGATGAGGCTCTTGGGGGTGAGCCAGCTGTCGTAGCTCTGGGCCTGGGCTATGAGCCACTCCATGGCCTGTCGCTGCTGCTGCTTGGGTATGTAGTGCTTGCCTGTGGCCTTGCCGTCGCCCTGGCGTATCTCCTCGAAGCGTATGCCGCCGACGTAGGGCAGCACGTGGCGCACGTAGCGCCCATACTGAGTGGTCACCTGGCGGTACATGTTCTCCACCTGGTCGTAGCGCTCGCCTGGCTCCAGCGTCCATGCCTCGAGGTTCTGCATGAGCACTTTCAGGTTGCTGATGCCGAGGTTGCAGGCTTTGACGTGGTCGTTGCCCAGGTCTTCGGTCTGGTCGGTGGGGTCGATGGTGGCAGCCACTTGCTGGGCACCGAACTCGTACATGGGGTCGCCCTGGTGCAGGGCTATCCATTTGTCGAGCGTGGCTTTCTCGTCGGCCGGCGTGCTGGCACCCTCGATGAGGCGGTAGCCCCAGTCGATGGCGTAGAGGTCGTATACGCCCAGCTCGGGCGGGGTGAGCTTCACGCCGCGCTCCAGGTCGCCGGGCTGTGCCACATAGTTGTTGCGGGCGTAGTCCATGATGCTGGGCGTGGTGCCGTAGCGCTGTGTGAACGAGGGGCTTCTCAGCGAGTCAACGGGGAAGGAGTAGCTGGCTCCCATGTTGTGCATCAGGCCGAGGGTGTGTCCAATCTCGTGCGAGGCGGCATATTTCATCGACTCCTGCATGAGCGCGTCGTCGAAGGTTGTCTTCCTCACGCGCGCGTCTACCGCTCCTGTCTGTACGAAGCGCCAGTTGTGGAGCAGCGACACGATGTTGTGGTACCAGATGACGTCGGCGGCCAGTATTTCGCCCGTCCTGGGGTCGACGTAGCTTGGCCCCATGGCGTTGGCGGTGGAGGTGGCGGCATACTTGAAGCAGTTGTAGCGCATGTCGTCGGGGTCGAACTGCGGGTCGTTGGCCGGATAGTCGCGCACGACGACGGCGTTCTTGAACCCGGCTCTCTCAAAGGCGCGGTTCCACACGAGGATGCCCTCCTTGATGGTGTTGCGCCACTTTTCGGGGAAGGCCGTGTCGACGTAGAACACTATGGGCTTGACCGGCTCCACCGCCTCGCCGCGGAAGTAGCGTGCCCTGTCCTCGGCCTTGGGCTCCAGCCGCCAGCGGTGTATGAATGTCTTGTCGTCGATGCGGTCGCGGCTGGTGGAGTAGATGCTCTTGTCGGTGTAGAAGTAGCCTACGCGGTTGTCCTGGAAGCGTCGCGGTGCCTGCTCGTCGGGCAGCACAAACAGCGACCTGTGCATGCGCACGGTGTAGGGCTTCTGCACGGCACCGGTGGTGTTGAACGACAAGAGGCTCTTCACCTCTATGTTCTTCTCGAAAGCCTTTACCTCGCTCACGCCAGAGGCGTCGCTCACGAAGGTGCCCTTCAGTCCGTTGGCCGTGCCAAGGAGCTTGGCCACGGGGCCGGCATCCTGGATGGGGCTGATGCTCTTCTCGTTGCCTCCGAAGAACTGTGTCACGTCGATGACTACGTTGCCATCGTGGGTGGCGGCAATCTTGAAGGCCTTGAGCACGGGATTGAGGAAGTTGCGCTCAAACGACGGGGCCATGGCATCGCCCTCGACCACCTCGTCGAGCGTCTGCACCTGGTGCAGGTAGACATTGCGCTCGTCCTTGGTGAAGTTGATGAGCATGGGGCGGTTCACCATCTGGCCGGCCACGTAGTCGTGGGTGTCGCTCGTGGCGGCAACGCGGTTGGAGAGCATGTAGCGGCGGGAGAAAACCGAGTCGGGCATCTCGAAGTAGAGCTTGCCCTCCTTGGCCTTATGGATGACGGTGAACAGTCCGCTGTGGGTCTTGGCATCCTTGGTTATGCGGCTGTAGTCGGTGTTGGTTGAGTCTTTCTTAAGAGCCGAGAGCAGGTCGGCTCCCTTCTTTTTCTTCTTGGCCTGAACGCCGGTGGCAGTGAAGCTGAGCAGCAGGGCCACGGCCATCATCATGGTTGTTAGTCGTTTCATCGTTATAAGCTGTTTGGTGGCGCAAAATTACAAAATTATCCCCGAAGTGCCAAGGTTTTCTCGCATATTCTTGCTGGAATGGTGAAAAACGTTGGCATAGGTCAATGGAAAACGCGCTCTTAGCCACTATTGCAAGCGTCTGTTTGCCAAGAAGATACGAGTTGGCGCAAAAAAGCACTGACTTTCGCGCGAAAGTCAGTGCTTTAGCATAAATAGTCAGTGCTTTTCGTTTTAGGCGTGGACTTACTTTACCAGTCATCGGTGCGGAACGACGCGACGGGCAGGCCGTCGTGCATGAGGTCGCCCTCCACCCAGTCCTTGAAGGCGTAGCGCACGGCCACAGGACGCTTAACCTTGTCGCTGCGCACATAGACGCGATTGCGCTGTGTCCAGGCCTCGGCCGGGTGGAACACGCTGTCGGCGCCGGCCACCTCGAAGTTGGGGCTGTGTGGCCCGTGCTCGAAGTAAACCCACTCCTTCGACCGGTCGAAGCTCACCACGGCTGTGTCGCCTCGAAACTCCACACCACTATACGCCGCGAAGTCGGGCAAGCCCTTCACGCCATAGGTGTTGGCCAGTGCGAGCAGGGCCAGGCGCTCGCCTGCCTGCCTCTTCTTGCGTGGGTGTATGCCGTACTCCAGGCCGCTGTCCATGAGCACGGCCATGCGACAGTTGTCGACCATGGTCTCCACCTTGGCCTGCTGCTCGCGCAGTAGGGCGCTGTTGTACTGCTGCCAGCCTATGAGCGAGTAGTCGTAGGGAGCTATCTGGCAGTAGTAGAAGGGCAGGTCGCCCTGTTGCCAGTCGTGTCGCCAGCCCTCTATCATGCGCTTCAAGAGCTGGGCATAGTAGGCTGGGCGAGTGACATTGTCCTCGCCCTGGTACCAGACGACTCCTCGCAGGCCATAGCCCACGAGGGGGTGGAGCTGCCCGTTGTAGAGTGCCGTGGGACAGCGCTGCTGTAGCCTGTCCACGTCGGCCTGGCTTATCGTCTGCTTCACCTGGGGGAACTCGCGGAGCCACTCTCCCGCCATCCATGCCTCGCAGGCTGAGCCTCCAAAGCTGGTGCAGATGAGCGCCACGGGCACGCCAAGCTGTCGTCTCAGTGCGCGTCCGAAGAAGTAGGCCGTGGCCGAGAATTGGCGTACGCTGGCCGTCGATGCCTCGCTCCAGGTGCCGCTCACGTTGCTCTGGGGCAGCAGCTGTGGGTTGCGCTCGACGGTGAAGAGCCTCAGCAGCGGGTCGGCACAGTCGAGCAGCGCCTCGGTGGCCCCCTCCACAGGCTGGGCCTTGAAGCCTTTCATGGGCATCTCCATGTTGGACTGGCCAGAGCAGAGCCACACCTCGCCTACCATCACGTTGTGGAGCGTACAGCCGTAGGCCATCCCCGAGGATGCCGACGACGGCTTGCCGGGAGTGGCGAGGGCAAAGGTGATGTCGTAGGGTCCGCCAGCCTTGGGCGTGGTCACTTTCACTAAGAACCGGCCGTCGTCGCTGACCTTCGCCGTGTACGACTTCTTGTCCCACGAGGTGACGACCACGACGGTCTTGCCCTTGTCGGCCGTGCCCCAGATGCTGCACTGGGCCTGTTGCTGCAGCACCATGTTGTCGGCGAAGAAACTGGGCAGCTCTACTTTCGCACGCGCCATTGTGGCGACACCGAGGGCTATAAGCCATGTCAATAATCTCTTCATAGGTATGCTGTTTCTTTACTTACTAAGCTCTTTCTCTAATACTCTGAATAGCGTGGGGCGGTCGCTGACCAGCAGGGGCGTCTGGAGCAGACCGGCAGGCAGCAGCCCGTTGCCTTTGGTGCGGTAGCTGGCATTGGTCCAGATGCCGTCGTATGGCGACTTCCCCTGGTCGCTTCCCCGCAGGGCGTTGTGCCAGGTGTTCGCCACCTCTATTTCTAACGTGTTCTTGCCCTTGCGCAGATGGCCTTGCAACGGCAGCATGTAGGGCGGTGTCCACGCTATGCCAAGGTCGTGGCCGTTGAGCCAGACGTGGGCAACGTCCCTCACGTCGGGCAGCTGCAGCCATGTCAGCCATGGCAGGTCTTTCTGCTTCACTTGGAAGGTGGTGGTGTAACAGACATGCCCGCTGTAGTACCTGATGCGGTCGTTCGTGCTTTGGCTCCAGTCGAACAGCTGCCGGGTGGTGAGCTGCTCGCCGTTCTCTGTAAACGACACCTTCCACTCGAGGCTCTTGCCAATGGGCTTGGAGGTGCCTGGCTGCTGGCTTACCGTGTTGTCGTGGAGTATCATGCCGCTCATGGCTATCACCGAGCCGTGGGGCGGAAGAGTAATGTCGACGCAGCTGTAGATGCCCTCGCGCTGATTATGGCAGTCCAGGTGTTCGCCCGTCACGGGGTTGATGAGTATGTGTATGCCGTTGTTGCGAAAGACGCGTAGCTTGGCTCGGAAGCTTCTTACACTGTCTGTCTGGTTGCTCAAGAAGAAATAGTGGGTGTTCGTCTGCCTGCGGTGGGCGAAGTCTATGCCCTCGGGCAGTATGGCGTCGGGCGGCAGGCCTGGCAGCGTGTCGCTGTAGCAGGGCTGTGTTATCACGGTGATGCCCTCGAGTCTCAAGCGGTCAATGTGCTGCTGTGCCGCCTTGCTCACCATGACGTGCTGGGGTACGACAAGCACGCGATAGGGTGGTAGGACAGCATCGTTGGGGTCCTTGTCGAATTGAGCTACCCAATGGGCCAGGCCGTCGGGATTCATCGAGTCGTAATGGTAGCCGTGCAGGGCATTGACCCAGTCCTTTAGGTCGAGGATGCCTGCGGAGTGGCGTACACCGACGGGCGACTCTTCCATAGGCTGGCCGACATTGGCCAGGCGGGCCTTCTCTGATGCCACGCGCTCTGCGCCGAAAAGTCCTGGCAGCATAGAGACGAGACGGTCGGGCGTGAGTGCGCGGCGGGGCATCTCGTCGCCGGTATATACGGCGATGTCTACCACGGGGCGGCCCTGTTGCAGGTAGGATTGGCAGCGCGCGACGTAGTCGACCAGGGCCTTTGACTCGGCAAACCACGTCTGGTCGCGCTGGAAGAACAAGCCTATGCCATCGAGCGTCATGCCCGGCTTGCGGTCGAGCCAGGGGTTGTGTGTGTTGACGTGGAAGAAGAGGCGATTCATGCCCAGGCAGAAATTGCGGTCGATCAATGGTTTGACGCTGGCGGGCGTCTCGTCCCACGTGCCGCGCACCTCGGTCATGCTCTCGGCCTGGACGATGGGCTTGGCGTAGACGTGGGCGCCGCTGATGGCGTCGAGCATGTCGGTGGGCTTGTCGTGGGTGGGCGAGTTAA
>Ga0247608_10006868_pt1 | contig 11855 bp, 14 predicted proteins | sample 176DNAGHGlowgp2_FD_193490 | JGI IMG/M metagenome (GOLD analysis project Ga0247608, IMG submission 193490) | Sheep rumen microbial communities from Palmerston North, Manawatu-Wanganui, New Zealand - 1766 DNA GHGlow gp2 | ecosystem: Host-associated > Mammals > Digestive system > Stomach > Rumen ... | reverse complement strand
ATTACAATGTTTGAGAATAGTGTGTTTAGAACTGGCGATTGGGAACAAGCTATAAGTGTAATGAACGCAAGTAACTTAGTTGCAAGTGATTCATTAAACGATATAGAAGGTACAATAAGAAGTTTGCTAGTAGTATTGGGTGCTGAATTTGAAGATAATTCAGAAGGCTTGAAGAATATCAAAGCAAATAGACTTCTTACATTAGTACACCCACAAGGTGGTAATGTGGATGCTAAATTCATATCACCTGTCGTTGATAGTTCAAGTATTAATAACATAAGAGAATACTTAGAACAAGCTAGAAACGTCATTACAGGTATTCCTGATAGACAAACAGCAAGTGGTGGGGATACAGGTACAGCTGTTTTAAATAGAAATGGTTGGACTGATATTGAGATAGTTGCTAAGCTTAAAGAGTTATTTTTTAAGAAGGCAAAACAAAAACAACTAGGTGTTGGAATAAAAATATTACAAATGCTTGGTAAGGTATCAAAAGATTTAAGTCCTTTAAATGTAGAACTTGCAATTGGTAGGAATACACTTGATAACTTACAAACAAAAACACAAGCGTTTAGTACATTGGTTGCTACTGGTGAACTTGCGACAATAGATGCTTTAGAGATGTCAGGTTTAACAAATAGAGTAAATGAAGTTGTTGAACGTGGTGAAAAAGCTAAAGAGGAAAGAGAAGAACATCAGCTAGAATATCAAAAGAAGCAACAAGAAGCTTTTGGTACAGACAATCAAAACCAAAATCAAGCTCCTGAACAACAATCTAGGGGTGCAAACAATCAAGAGAAGAAAAAAGTAAAAGAAGAAAAATCTAAGAAAAGTAATAACTCTAACAAAGAGTGATTATAAATTCCTCGACCTATGCGAGGTTTAAAGAAGATAGGGCGTGTTCAAGAGAGAACTTGTTTAAACACCACGTGAAAGGAAATTATGAATTTACAAGAATTATTAGGTGAAGCGTATAACGAGAATATGTCTATTGAAGATATAAACAACGCTTTGCAAGGAAAAAACTTGGCTGATTTATCTACAGGTAATTATGTGGATATTAACAAGTATAACAGAGAAATTCAAGATTTACAAGCTAAATTAAGTAAAAAAGAAAGCGAAATTCAAACGGTTAATAATAATGCTACCAATGAATCTAGCGAAAACCAAGCTCTTATACAAACATTACAAGAGCAATTAAAAGCATTAGAGAAAGAAAATAATAAAAGTAATGCTGTAGCAAGTATGTCTGAGTTTAAGACTTTATTGGAGATTAAAGATACTGATAGTGAATATAATTCATTTTTGGATAATGTATCTAGTTTAGATAAAGAAATGGCTAGAAACATTTCATCTTACTTTGGAAAGCAAATCAAAAGTGCTTATGAAAAAGGTAAACAAGATGGTTTAAAAAATGGTCTTGGAGAGATGGGGAAACAAAAAGGTTCTAGTTCTACTGGAGGAAAATCTGAAAACTTTGGTAAAGAATTAGCACAAAAGATGAACGCTAACAACCCTACTTTTGATTATTTTAAAAGAAACTAAAATATAGAAGGAGAGAATTAAAATGGTAGAAAAAGTTGCTACTTATGGAACAAGAAAGACTATCATGATAGGACAAGATAGTTATTATCTAGCTTTACCTTGTGTAGTTTCTGGTACAGCAAACAGTGTTATCAAAGCTGGTCAACCTTTATATGGTAATATCCAAAAGAGAGATACTGCATTCACATTAAGTGGAGGCTCTGGTGATACACCTAGTGTTATGAACTTACATGATGTTAAATTAGACGCACAAGGAAAAGGAAATGCAACTGTTGTAATTAGAGGTTGCGTTGATTTATTAAAATTAGATTCTGCTGTTGCTACTGCTTTAAAAGCATCTACACCAGAAGGAATCGTATTAGTGGAAGGAAGTGCAATATAGGATGAACTTATTTGAATTTTTATCTAGTGACAATATGGTTGCATATTGGCTTGAAAAACACGTAAATGACCAACCACTATTAGGAGAAACTTTATTCCCTAACAGAAAACAAATTGGTATTAAATTAGATTGGATTAAAGGAGCAAATGAACAACCAGTTGCTTTAAGACTTAGTGCTTTCGATTCTAAGACTATTCGTAGAGATAGAGAAGGATTTGAACAATATACAACTAAAATGCCTTTCTTCAAGGAATCAGTTTATATTGATGAAGAATTAAGACAACAATTAAATATGTATATGGCTAATAATAGAAATGCTATGGCAGAACAAATTTTAGCTAAAATATTTGATGACCAAATTAAATTGATTGATGCTTCTTATGTAACAATCGAAAGAATGAGAATGGAAGCTCTAACAACTGGTACTATTACATTAGGAAGTAATGGTCAAGCTTATGCTTATGACTTTGGAGTACCTAACAATCATAAATCTACAGTTCAAACTTCATGGAGTAACGCTAATGCTGATGTAATCGGCGATGTTACTAACATAGTAGATGCTATGAAAGCAGAAGGTATCACAATAAAAAGAGCTATAATCAATAATAGCGTTGCAAGTGATTTAAGAAAAAATAACGCAATCAAAAATCAAATTTATGTTTTATCTGGTGGAAGTATAGCTTCAATTACTAGTGAAAGAGCATTAAATTATATTTATGAAGAAACTGGTGTTAGCTTCTATGTATACGATAATGTATATGTAAACGAAAACGGACAAGCTGTTAAGTATGTACCAGATGATACTGCTATATTCTTACCAGAAGGAACATTAGGATATACTAACTTCGGTACTACACCAGAAGAAAGTGACTTAATGAACTCTATAGCAGATTCAACTGTTTCAATGGTAAACGGTGCTATAGCTGTAACAAATCATATTGAACATGACCCAGTATTAGTAGAAACAAAAGTATCTATGATATGCTTACCATCATTTGAACGTGCTAACGAAATTTATATCTTAGATACAGAAGCTTAATAAAGGATTTAGTTTTTAATGATAAAGATTAAAAAAAATAATATCGAAAAAGAAGTCACTAAAGGTGCTTATGAGAATCTTTACAAAGCTATGGGTTTTGAAATTGTTGGAAAACAAAAACCTGTAGAAGTAAAAGAAGCTAAAGTTGTTGAAGAACCTAAAGAACCTGTAAAAGATTCTAAGGGTGAGTTTGAAAAGAAAGAAATCGAAGATTTTATTCTTGAGGAAATCAAAAACAACAAGAAAAAAGGTTCAAAATAATGATTTATAAAATTGACAACAAATTTTATATAAAGGTTCAAGGTTATTACAAAGGTGTTGATATAAAATTCAATGGTGATGACCTTGACCTTAAACCTAATGGTGACGAATTAGAGGTCTATAATGTTCAAGAAAAAGTTACACCTATAGATGTAGCTACAACAGGAAAAGACGAAATAAAAGCATTGTTAAATGTAAAAGAAAACAAAAAAGATAATAAAGATTTATCTTTTGGAAAAGAAAACGGAAGAAATTCTCGTATTTAGAAATGTAGGTGATGTTTATGGAAAACGAAGCAACGATAGACGAGTTCTATACTGATTTTATAAACGAGCTTAAAGCTACATTGACTTATAGGGAAATAGAAGTACCTGATGATTTGGTATTAAAAACTGAAATTGATAAAGCTATAGGTGAGATAAATCGTTGTAGACGTTTTGTACCTACGGAAGAAAAAAGATACGATATAAAGTATAAAGATATGATAGTTCCAATGTGTATGTTTGCATTATCTAAGGTAGGAGTAGAGGGAGAAAACTCTCATAGTGAAAACGGTGTTCAAAGAATCTATGTAAGTGACGGAGAATATCCACATGAACTTATGAGTAGAATAGTACCTTTAATAAAGTAGGTGTTATATGAGAACACAACGAAGAAATAAAAGACAGATATACATTTGTCATAGATATGAAGATAATGGTCTTATAAAGTTTAGAGAACCTATTCCTATTAAAGAAAATTATAATAGTACTACTGAACAAGCAGATATAATTGCTATGGGTATGGATTACCCAAATAGATTAAGAATAAAGACCGACAGAAGGGTTCGTATAAATGGTGAGTGGATGGAAAGAAAAGACTTATATCACATTGGTGATAGGGTTTATGTATTTACAACACCACCAGAAACACACGACCCATTATGTAAAAACGCTGATTATGAGGTAGAAATAGAACCTGAACTTGGTGTTTCAATAAACCAGTTAGATATTCTATTATTACGATTAAGTGGCAAAAAGTATAAAGGTTAATCTTAGTCCATCAAGTATAGATAGTGCTATTAAGAAATTACAAGTTGTCAAGAAGGCAATAGATGATGATAAGGATAATATATTAAGAGATTTAGCTGAACAAACGAAAGATAAAATCGAGGAGTATTATAACAAGCTACAATTTACAAGTAGTGATAGACCAACTTTTGCTGTAGTAAAATATGGTAATGGTTATAAAGCTATTGCTAGGGGTAGTAGTGTTATATATGATGAGTTTGGTACAGGTGATAAAGGTCAAGCCGATGGTCATCCTTGGAAAGGTGATTTTGGTTTAAACCCTTATAATAGTGGTAAAACAATTAGACCTGCAAAATATCTTGGAAAAGAAAAACAACAAAAAACAGGTATTAATAGTGGGTTATATTGGACTTACAAAGATGAACTTGGAAATATTCATTATACACAAGGTGTTCCAAGTGGAAAATTTATGTATAATGCTGATATTTGGTTGAGAGAGAATTATAAGGAAATAGTTAAAAAGAAAGTAGATGATGTCTTATCGAAAGTTTAATGCGACAATTAAAAGCAGATATTACTACTTTATTTAGTGATAGAGATTTGATAGCAAGTCTTTATGAAGAAGCTTTAAACAAAATGCTTACTCAAAGCTTAGATGAAATCGTTGATGAACAAGGTAATTTTATGATTACCGAAGTCAATGAAGAAGTCGATGCTATTTTAGAAACCAAGGTTAAAGAGGCTTACGAAATGTTACCTGAAATAAGTTATCCATTAGTTACTATTGCAGAAGTTGATAATTCTGTTGCACATAAATATTGGGATGGAAAAGAGTTTGCTACTACACTTGCTTATCAATTCACAATAAATTGTGAGCAAAGTATAGTACACACAGCAAACCAAAATGTAAGAATTTTACAATATATAATAGATAAATATTTACAAGGGGAACGATATTATTGTTTTCGTAGAGTAGGATTTACTTCACCTGTTCCTAGCGTGGATGACCCGAATATAAGAACAGGGATTCTACGATATGATTGTAATTTAGTACCAAGTGAAAATACAATATATAGGAGGTATTAGTAATGGCTACAAGTGTTATAAATTTATCTACAGCTGGTGTGTCTTTACAATATGCTGTTGAAGCTACAGCTGGTACAAGACCAACTACTGGTTATACAAAATTAACTGGACTTAAAAGTACACCAAGTTTGAACCCAGCTCCAGAAACATTAGAGTCTACAACTTTGGATGAACTAGAGTTCAAAACTTATGTTAAAGGTTTAAGAGATTTAGGAGGTTCACTAGAGTTCACATTCAACTTAACTCAAAACTTAGTTACTGAATGGGATTCTTTAGTTACTGCTTATGAAACAGCTAAAGCAACTGGAAAATCAACATGGTTTACTGTTGTTATTCCAGGTTTAAGTAAATCATTCTACTTTACTGGTGAACCAAGTGCTATGGGTGTTCCTGAAACAAGTGTTAATAGTATATTAGAAATAACTAATTACATTACACCAACAAACGCTCCAGTTAGTGCTGACAAACCAACACAATAATAGTTAAAGAAAGGAATTGAATATGAACACAAAGATTAGATTTACATATAAGGATGTTCCTTATACGTTAGAATATGATAGAGATATTATCAGTACTCTTGAAGATGCCGGATTTAGTGCTAAGGAGTTTGCAAATGCTCCTATGAAGAACTTAAATCTAGCTTTCAAAGGTGCTTTCTTAAAAAATCATAGAAAGACAAAAGATAGTATTATTGATGAAATATATACCAACATGAAAGACAAAGAAAAATTAATAAATACTTTGCTTACTATGATAGATGAATGTTATGCTACATTATTTGATGAAGAAGATAATGAGGGAAACATAGAGTGGGATACAGTGGGCTTGAAGTAGACCAAGTATTAGGTTTAGAGAAGTCCGAAGTAGAGGCTATATCCTACACACAAGCTTTTAGAAAAGCGTGTCCGATATTTATGTTTTATGGGTTAAGTTATGACGATTTTTGGCATAGCGACCCATTTAAAGCTAAGTATCAATTGCAGAAGTTTAGATTAGAATTAAAACACAAAGATGAACTTATGTGGGAACAAGGGATGTATATATATGAGGCTATTTTACAATGCTCTCCTATATTACATCCTTTTTCTAAAGCTACAAATCCTCTACCATATACCGAGCAACCACATTTGGCTAAACTAGAACAAGACGAAAAAGATAGACAACAAGAAATTGAAAACGAAAGATTAAAAGCTCAAATTTGGGTACAAAATATGGCTCGTATATTTCAAGAAAAATTTAAAGATAAGGAATAGATACAGGAGGTGTATATATGGATACATCAATAGATACTTTAGCTATTGAGATTGAATCTACCGCAAGAGAATCTGGTGGGGGTATAGATAGCTTAATAGCGAAATTAGAAAACTTAAAAATCAAAGTAAATGAGAATTTAAAAGCTATTGGTAGACTTAATAGTGCGTTGATACATCTAAAAGCTAACTCTAGTGGTATTAGTAATTTAGGTAATATTGGAACAATATCTACACCAACTACTAGTATTACACCAGAAATAGGCGAAGTTGACACGTCTAATGCTGTGGCAGGACTTCAAGAAATAACAGGTGCTACAGCTACAGCTTCAAATGCTATTTCGTATTTGGCTAACCAATATGATGTTTTGGGTGATTCTGGAGAAAATAATGCGAACAAAATATTTAGTTCGTTAAGTAAAATTCCAAACGTGTTGAAAAATATAGGGTTATCTGCTATAAACAATGCTGGTAGAGGTCTAAAAAATCTTGGTTCTTTAGGGGTTAAGGGTATTGGTAGTCTTAGTAGAAATATTCTTAGTTTAGGTGTTAATTTTAAATTTGGTAAGCAATCTATAGATGAAATGGGTAATTCTGTTAATACCTTAGTTAAAAAACTTAGAATGACTACATTAGCATTACTTGGAACTCGTGGTGCTTTTACAGCAATAAGAAAAGCTGTTAGTGAGTATATGGCGTATGATACAGCACTTGCTCAAACATTACAACAAGACTGGGCGATTTTAGGTAGTTTGATAGCTCCAATACTTGAAAAAATAATAGGTTTATTTAGCACGTTAGTTGCTTATATTGCAACCTTTATAAAGATGCTAACAGGTGTTGATTTAGTTGCTAAAGCAAATAAAAAATCACTTGGTGGTGTAGGTTCAAGTGCAGGGGGTACAGCTAAGAAAGTTAAAGAATTATCTGATGAACTTGGAAACTTACAAAAATTTGATGATTTAAATGTTGTTGATTTCCCTAAAGATTCTGGCTCTTCTGGTGGAGGAGGTGGAGGTGGAGCAGGAGCTGGTGGTATCGAACCACTAAAACTTCCTGATATTGATACTTCACCGATAGATAAATTTTGGGAATATATAAAAGCAGACCGTTGGTATGCTTTAGGAATGGATATTGCACATGCGTTTAATAATGCGATAAGAACTATCGACTTTGATTATCTAACTGAAAAAGCTAGAGAATGGGGCAAAAATTTTGCCGATTTCTTTAATGGTTTAAGAGATGGTTTAGATGGTGAGTTGTTAGGAAAGCAAATAGCAGGTGCTTTAAATACAGCTATGGCGTTTGTTAATACGTTCTTTGAAACCTATGACTTCAATAGACTAGGTATGAAATTGGCTGATATTTTCAACTCAATGGTGAATAGTGTAAGTTGGGAAGATATAGGAAAATACTTAGGTAATAAAGCTATGGGTATTTTTGATACATTATATTCTTTCTTAGGTTCATTTGATTTCGCCAAGTTAGGAGCTGGAATCGCTACAGGTCTTACCGCTTGGGTTGATAGAGTCGATTGGGGTAAAGCAATAGCTAGTATAGGTAGAGGCTTTATGGGTATTATTAAAGCGATTGGTGGTTTTGTATCTACTCTCGATTGGGGAAAACTAGCACAAACACTTAGCGATTATGTTGTTAATGGTATTAATGGTATTAGTGATGCTTTAACCGATATGGACTGGAATAAGTTTAGTATTGACTTATATAATGGTATACAAACATTCATACGTAATGTTGATTGGGGTGCTATAGCAGAAGCTTTATTTAAATTGCTAGGTGTTGTTGCCAGTATAGTATTTACTTTGATGATAAACTCTTTAGGTAGATTTGTTGGTGAAACCATAAGTGCTGTATTCCACTATTTTGAAATGTATATTAAAAAACAGAACTGGGGTAACTTAGGTGAAAACATTATTTTTGGTGTTCTTGAAGGTATAATCGCTATTATTAAAACCGTAGGTAAATGGATAAACGACCATATTTTACAACCATTTATAGAAGGGGTTAAGAATGCGTTCGGAATACATTCACCTTCAACTGTTATGATGGAGATAGGAAAAGATATAATCAACGGATTATTTGAAGGTGTTAAGGGTATCTGGGATAAAGTTAAAACAACATTCAACGACTTTAAAGATAAAGTATCTAATAAATTTACTGAAATCAAAAGTAATATACAAGAAAAAGTTGGAAATGCTGTATCCACCATCAAAGAAAAGTTTAGTTGGACTAATATCAAGAATACTTTTGAAACTATGAAAACTAAAATTGGCGACAAGGTGAAAGATATTAAAGACAATATAGGTAATAAGTTTTCAGAAGCTTGGAATAACGCTAAAGATGCTATTTCGGAAAGTAAAGTTGGTCAACATTTTACCAAAATCAAAGACAAATTAAAAAGTACTTTCTCTGCTATTGGAACAACGGTAGGGGGAGCAATTGGTGATAAGTTTTCAACGGTTGTTAATAAGATTATAGGATTTGCTGAAAAAACAGTCAATGGTTTTATAAGAGCTATTAATAAAGCAATAGGTCTTATAAATGAAATTCCGGGTGTAAAGATTAAAAAACTAACCGAACTTAGTATTCCAAGACTAGCAACTGGTACTAACAACATTGAAGCAGAAGGTTTATATCATCTACACCAAGGTGAAGCTGTTGTACCTAAAAAATACAACCCAGCTATTAATAATAGAATGTATAGCGAAAACAACGAGAAGATGCTTAGAAAGATGGATGACTTATTAGAGTTATTAAATAATATGGAAACAACCAATAATGTTTATATTGGTAATGAAAAAGTTCATAAGAGTACTGTAAGATATATAAATAGACAACAAAATATCTATGGTACTTCTGTAGTATAGGAGTGAGTTTATGGCAAGTAATTTTCGAGGATATTATATGAAGTGTAATGGATGCACTTTTCAAAACCCAAGTTTTGCGAGAGAAGGTTTTAAATTCGCTCCTAAACTTATTCTTGTCACTGATAGTGGCACTGTAGCAAGTGGTAAAGCTGTATTTAAAGTTTTACCTCATACAAGAAGAAAAATATGGTGTAAGTTCCCACCAATGACACCAGAACAATTTAGAACTTATGCGGAAGCTTTAAGATTCAATGAAAGTGGTGCAGGTATGAATTTGACTATTGAAGCGTTTGATGAAATGTCAAATCAATATGTTACAGATACTTATTATCATAATGATATAGTTTATACTCCTGTTGCATATAATGGTCAAAGGATGATACAAATAGACGACTTTGAACTTATAGGACATTAGGAAGGTGATTATATGAATATGAATATATTTGATATTCAGGGTTTAATAAATAATACAGCTACTATTTATACTAAAATCGAAATACTACCTAAAGTGGCTGGTGAAGAAATAATCACCTTAACTAATGAAGATTCAATAAAAAGTTGGGTTTATAGTGATTTAAGAAATGTTGAAAAAGAAGGTTTTATAGGACAATTCGTAGCAAGAACTTTAGATGGGGAATTGCAAGATATAGCTGATGATTTTAATATTGAAGATAGAGAAATAGTTTTATATTTAGGAATTTTTAGTAATCATACAACAGAACTTTGCACCCAAGCTAATGAGGATATTATAACTCAAGAATCGAACCGCTACGTTAAGGATAAGATTATAACCGAACAAGGTGAGAATGTATTAACATATTATAAATTAGGTAATTTCTTTGTAGAAAAACCAGAGAGTGATGAAGTAAGAGATAATACTAAATTTCAAGCTATGGATTATACTATACTGTTTAATAAACCATTTGACCCAGATTATGTTGATAGTGAATGGGATAATATGTCTTTCAATCAACACCTTGCGAGATATGGTGCTGTTAGTACATTAGGGCTATTAAAATATGTTTGTAAACAAGTCGGTGTTGAAGTAGGAAATGAAAATTTCAAAACTTATTACATGACCACTAACCCATTTGATAGCGGTTACACTTGTAGAGATGTTGTTAAAGCTATTGCAAAAACCGGTTTTACTTGGGCGAGAATTGGTTGGGATAATAAACTTTATTTAGATTTTTGGAAACCATATAGAGTTGAAGATTATAATGTAATTACTAACGATAATTATTATGAATTAACGACACAAAAAGAAGTGTATGGAGAAGTAAATAGGATTTTGACAGGAAGCTCTATTGTTATAGGAAATAGTGCCTATATCGAAGATGCTCAAAGTATTGAAGATAATGGTTTAACGGAATTAGATGTATACGACAACCCTATATTACATACGCAAGAATTGCGAGAAGGAGCAATAGAAAATGCCAGAGGTTTGCTTGGTTTGATGTACCAACCGTTAGAAGTAGAAACAACGGGTCATCCTTGGTTGTTAGGAAATGAATTTATTACTGTTGTCGACATGGAAGGTAATCATTTAACAACCTGTCCGTTAGATAGAATACTTACATATAATGGTCATATAAGAAGTAAAATAAGTAGTATGGTTAAAACGGAAACAGAGAGTACTTATTCTTATCAGGGTGTTGAAAATAATGACGTAGAGATTAAAAGAAGTAGAGTTGAATTAGATAGACAAAATCAAGTATTAACAAGTGTAATGGAAAGAACAAGTGCTAACGAAAGTAACATTAGTACCATAACACAAAATATAAATGGAATAAGTGCAAATGTTAGTTCAATGAGTGGAAACATTACTAATTTACAAAGTGATATAAATACTATCAATAACTCTATAACAGGTATAAGTAGCGATATAACCGATATTAATGGAGATGTTTCAACATTACAAGGTAATGTCACAACAATCAATGGCAATATAAGTAATATCAATAGTAGCATAAACACACTTAATGGTAACGTATCTACTTTAACTACAAATCTAAATGGTTTAAGTGTTGATTTTAGCGATTTCTATGATAATGAATATGTTCAAACAATTCAAGAAATTCAAGACCAAATTGACGGTGTTATTGAGTTCTGGACTGGTAATGATGTTCCAACACTAAATAATGCTCCAGCAAGTAGTTGGACTACGGAAGCACTTAAACAAGAACATATTGGTGATGTTTATATTGTTCTTAGTGGTTCAGCACAAGGTGCAAACTATAGATTTGTTAATGATAATGGTACATGGAAATGGCTTGAAATATCTGATAGTCAGATAGGAGCTGTTAGAGAATTAGCTCAAAGTGCTATGGATAAAGCTAGTGCTAATGAGCGTAATGTATCTACCTTGAATACAGAAGTAAATGCTGTAAAACAAAG
>Ga0247608_10006867_pt1 | contig 11857 bp, 7 predicted proteins | sample 176DNAGHGlowgp2_FD_193490 | JGI IMG/M metagenome (GOLD analysis project Ga0247608, IMG submission 193490) | Sheep rumen microbial communities from Palmerston North, Manawatu-Wanganui, New Zealand - 1766 DNA GHGlow gp2 | ecosystem: Host-associated > Mammals > Digestive system > Stomach > Rumen ... | reverse complement strand
ACCTTCAACAGGGTGGATTTTCCGGCTCCGTTTTTTCCAATAATACCCACTCTGTCGCCTTGCTTGATTTCAAAGTTAATATCCTTGAGTGCCCAGAAGCCATTCTTATCTGAAAGCGTTTCTCCTATCTTAAGGTTCTTATCATCCTTTCCCAGCTTACGGTAAAACCAAGACTTTGCATCAGAATAAAACATACCTGTATTGATTTGACCAAGTCTGTAGTATTTTCCTATATTCTCAGCTTTAATTACAATATCATTCATCATTTACTAAACATCCATACTTGCCTTTTTAAATCAATATAAATCAGTTACGCCCGATTATTCTCAAATATGTTCTTTATCAGCTTATTACGAATCGGTTTTTCATAGAATTCGGTAAGTATAAATGAAATTACAAACAACGCAGCCAAACTAATGCTATATTTAACTATCCATTCATACTTTCCGGTATAGTGAATAAACAAATCATAAAAATGAAGCCAAATAAACTGAAACAAATAAATTCCATAACTGTATCGGCCAATTAGCCGAAATGCCGGATTGCAGACCAGCTTCGAAGGATACACCACCTGACTGATAATAATGATAGCAAAAAGCAAACCAAAAATCTCATACTTGGAAAAACCAAACAGTTTTCCACCGACGATAACCTGACCAAATACAATAATCAGTGCAAATAAAAATAGTGCATACGAAAGAATTCTGGAATACTTTGTTTTTCTGTCCTTAATCTTTTCTATCAAAAAAAACAAAACAATTCCAAATGAATATACCAAAAACTGGCTGAACGGTCCAAAATTTACGATATATTCGTTATAGATATATGGATCCGGATTATTGGGTAACAATAAACCTAACCCGTAATTAAGCTGCGGATTTACGATAAATACGATGATTGCAAATATTATGGCTTTTTCCAAAGAATTCACCAGACGAAACAGGAATGGTGTAATCAAATAAAATAGCCATAAAACTCCCAAATACCACTCTACCGCCAAAATACTATCCGTATAATGCGGAAATAATCCATGCACCAGGAAAACATGGGCCAAAATGTTTTTTATAGTCACATGTCCTTCCGCACCCAGCCAATACATATTGAAAGATCCTGTAAGCATACTGACAACAATAGCAAAGTAATACAAGGGAGCAATCCTTATATATTTTTTCAGATACCATTTTCCAACGTCTTTTATAGTAAGTTTTCCGTTTGGAAATGAATTCTTTAGCGACCTGAACGCCAAGATGCCCGATATTATAAAAAACATTTGGACACCCCTTGCTCCCTCGCTTCCTATTTTCCCCCATACTCCGGGCAAGTCGGCTCCGATGGAATGCACCATGGTAACTGCCAAGATTGCCAGGCCCTTTAATGCATCCAAATACCCCAAATTGGTTTCGTTTGAATCTTTATTATCTGTTTTAATAACAATGCCATTCACCATTTAAATTATATCCACAAACGATTTTTCATTTATATTAAATAGAATAATACCGCCCAAGAAAAAGATGACCGTGCAAGCCAAACTATACAGAATCATATAAAGAGATACCGCCCCTGTACCAAAGCATGAATACCGAAAGCACTCAATAATAGCTGTAATCGGGTTTAGTGCAATAAGAATTTTAAACTTGCCTGACAATTCAGAAAACGGATATACCACCGGGGATGCATACATAATAAGCGACAGAAAAAAAGACAGCGCCAAAGCCAAATCCCTGTATCTGGTGGTAATTGAAGAAATCACCAATCCAAGCCCTGTAGCCAATAGGATTAACCATATTACAATTAAAGGTAATAACAACAACCTTATGGATAAGAAGTGTTTATATCCACGGAACAGATAAAACACATATATTACAGTAAACAATGCAAATTGGATTAGGAATTTAATCGATTCACTGATGATAGTGGCAATCGGTACCGTAATCCTCGGGAAATAAACTTTACCGAAAATATCTTTATTGGAATAAAACACTCTTGCGTGAATGGTTAAAAGACTACTAAAGAAAGACCAAAGGATTGTTCCGATGGAATAAAAAAGGACAGGCGGAATATCATCCGTTCCCAATGATGCCATATATCGAAAAACAGTCATAAATACGATTGTGGTAAATATCGGTTGAACAAAATACCATAGGGGACCCAGAATGGTCTGTTTATACGTAACCGCCATATCTCTTCTCACAAAAAGGAATATCAGATCCTTATATTCTATTATCTTTCTGGGATTAAGAAAAATAGGTGTCCGTTTTGCTTCAATCAGTATATCCCATTTATTATCGTTAAAGTTCATTGAATTTCTGTCCCAACTGTTATCCACGATATCTCTACTCTAATTAATGGTGTATTAATAAGTCCAGATGGTTTTTCATTTTTGACAAGAATAAAACCATCCTTTTCATCTTGTATAATGATGATATCATTATCAAGAATTCAAATACTCCAATTCTTTCCGCTCTTCTGTCCCTAAAGGGATACAACAAAATATATCTTACTTTTCTTTGATATGCCCTGTCATTTATAACCTGATCCACAATCGATAACTTATCTTGAGTAATAGGATTTCTATATAGATTACCAAAAATATATGTATAGATTCCATAGTTATAGACTTTATATAAATGATGAATAATCCGGAACTTTAGCGCATTATCTGTTATTTGTTCTGAAACTAGCCTGTTAAGTCTAAGAAGCTTTCTAATCCCATCAAAAGACGTCTTCTGAAATGTTGAGGTAAGGCCGCTGTTATGTACGGAATATCTGTATAAAGCCTCATTGACAACTGCAATCTTAGGTCGATTGTCAAGATAATACTGCGTCACAAAAATACTGTCCTCACATGTGGAAATTCTCTCATCAAACAAATGCCTGATTTTTTCCTTTACAAAGAGTTTGTTCCATAAAATGCAAAGCATGTCATTTCTAAGATATTCAAACACTTCATTTCCGCTATTGTAATTCTTTATGTTGTGAATGATTCTCCTGCCATTATTCACCTCATAATAACCGGATACAGCAAGTTCCGCATCATTCTTTTGAATAACATTGTATAATTTTTCAAGAAAAGTATTATTGATATAATCATCCGCATCAACAAATCCAATATATTTTCCGGATGCTTTTCTTATTCCACAATTTCTGGCTGCGCTGACCCCACGATTCTCGGTATGATAAACCTTTACACGTTCGTCCAACACGGACAAGCGGTCACATATCGCGCCCGACCCATCCGTTGAGCCGTCATCGATTAACAGCAATTCAAAATCACGGAAGGTTTGACTCAAAACCGATTTTACACTATCCACAATGTATCTCTTTTTGTTATATACAGGTATTACAATGCTTATTTCACACATTTATTTCTCCCGTTTTGCAGCATCATATTTGTCCGGATACCAACCTCGCTTTGAAGAGTAAAACCGATCTCCAAGTATAGCGATTGCACCACTTCTAATTTTATCAACTAAAACAAACCAAATAATCTGCAAGTGCGGAAAGAACACTCTCTTCAAACCGTTTCTCTTTCGTGAGAAATTAAACTCTTTTTCTCGTTTGAAGACATCTTTACTAATTCCTCCAAGCAAAAAAATGCTAAAAGTATAGTTAAGTTTCTTAAAGGCATCAGCATTTGACAAATACACTCTAAGAAAGGAATCAAAATCTGCCGTTATTTCATATTCTTTTCTAAACGAGTATTCTCTTACAATATCAGTTTTAGTCAGAGAAGCCTGGTGGCATATTGGATTGCTATATTTAAAAAACTCCAAAGATTTCGCTTTTAAAAGCTTGTATTTATTATGATCCAGCAAGACTGCATCGCCGTAGATAACATCCAAATCATCCGCAATTTCCGAAGAAAGACGTTCCAAAACTGTACTATCAAACAAAGCATCTCCGGCATTGATATAAATAATCCACTGTCCACAAGCATACCCAGCTGCTTTGTTCATGGCATCATATATTCCATCATCCTTTTCGGATATAATTTGATAGGAAATACCCTTTTCCAAGAAGTTCTTCGAATACCTTTCTGCTATTTCAATCGTAGCATCACCTGAACCCCCATCGATAATAAGATATTCATAATCCGTAAAACTTTGATTCAATATGGAATTGATTGTAGATTCAATATTTTTTTCCGCATTCAAGCACACAGTAATTACAGAAATCAATTTTTTTGACATTGTTTACATCCGGTATTCCTAGTATTGCAGTGACTTTGTATAATAATTATAGATGTGGCATTAATGGAAATCAACAATTCACTCTTCGCGAGATCCTCAAATAACATTAGTTCTTTGTCTTCTTTATTTCAAACATAATTAGTACACACAGTGAAATCAAACCACCAAGACTGAACCAACCGCCCATGGCTGCCCCTGGGCAGTGATATATCATCTCAATCTCATGATTTCCTGCTTCAGGAATTCGAATTCCGCTAAAAGTTCCATTTAAAATCGGTTCAATCTCCTGCTCTCTACCATCAACTTTCAAATTCCACCCATCTGTATAGGGAATAGAAGTAAACATCAATGTTTTCTCACCGGAAGTTCGAACTCTTCCCCTAATCTTTCCATTCTCCATTTCTTCCAATTCCAATGTTTCTTTAGAAAGATTATCGAATACTTTATTTATTTTTTCTGCAGAAAGCCTATAAAAATACAAATCGCTAATCGTATAGTCACCACCGAATGAATCCGATGCGCTAATTACAATTTTATGATTATCTCCTGAATGAGGCATCTCAGCAGCAATCGGAACAGAAAGATCATAATCCAGGTTGCTTACCTGATTCATAAATACCCCATATCTAAGACCCGTTTTAGATTCCGAAGAATCTATTTGTGCAAAAGTCAAATCATCTATTCCATTAATTACGAAAGAAGTCTCGGTTCCTTCGCCTCCCGTCAAGTGGAATGCTTTATCCTCTTCAGAATACCATAATCCGGCATCTTCTTGGACTATGTTTTCCCACGGAATAGTTTCGTAAACTCTCTCTTCTCCAGCCAATGCCTTTATAAGCATGTTCTGATTTTCAAAGACATTAGTCGAATAAGCGATTTCCTCTGTAGCCTCATCATTTACCATAAAGCCAAGCGGAAGATAGTATTCATTATCATAAACTTTAATATCAGGCTCTATTCCCATCATGGCTACATCAATATAGAGTCTTGATGTGTCCTTAACCGAAAGCAGCATTGCCATCGGAGGTGTCAATCCTGTTCCACTCGTCCTTCTTGTCGAAGTATAGAATCCCATATTTCTCAAGAATTCTCTTACTTTCTCGTTTTCAGCAGAATTAAAATCAGAAATGCCGTAATATCCGAAATATGCGTCGGAATTATATATGGCATCCCCAAAAACGCAAACACGATAAAAAGACTGATTCTTCAAGGTTTCATTTGTTTTCTTTATTTCAGCTAGATTTCTTTTATTTTCATTTTCCCAACTATAGTAGTAATCTTCTTTCGTCAATCCCTGTTTCCAAACCGGATCATAGGTCCTTACACACGCATTCGTAACCGTTTCCACTATTACCAGCATAAGCATTAGGAGAACAAAAGTAGTTTTATTCTTTTCTGCCTTCAACCAATACAAATGCAGTATAATCCACGCAACAACAAATGAGGCATTAATTATCAATCCCGTATTGTTATTTCTCGCATTCACACCTATGCTTATTGGTTGAAGCATTTGCTCAACGCAATATACAATGAGCAACGCCAAACAATACAGTATAACCCATTTTTTCTTCGTTCCTTCTATAAATGTACTCTGTCTACACGCCACTGCACAAAGCAAGAAGCTGATAATAAACGAAAAGCGGAAATTCCACATATCCGGAGCATCGAAGCCATGTAAAAGCTTATAAATCGGAAGAACCATGCAGCCTAGTACAAAGAACATGAGTAATACTCCATATATAAGTTTCTCTTTTACTTCAATTTTACGATTGAAGAAGTAAAAAGGAAGAAGCATAAGCGTCGGAAGGCCACAATAAATGTACGGATATGTATGGTAATCCTGGAATTCTCCCCAGAACAGATTATTCATAATCTCCAATGGATTTACTCCAATCACCGTAAACTGCGTACTGTCAGATACCATATGATTCATAAGAAATGTAACTACTGGAACCCATAGAAACGCCGAAAGAGCAATGGCTGTAACCACAGAAAGAATATATTTAAGGAAGCTGATAAATGGATTAGTTACCCTCTCATCCTTCTTTTGCATACAAAGCAGGAGAATAAAATACAGCAGACTGAATCCCGCCAAAAGATATCCCATATAGAACTGCACTATGAATATGTAAGCATAGGAAAGCGTCAGGAAAATATATTTATTCTTCTTTACCGCCACATATGTTGCCCAGGCTACTATCGGTAACATATAAATACCGTCCAACCACATAAAGTTGGCAATACAATACTCTACCGTAAAAGCACACATTGCATAGAAAACAGCAAATATTACTGAAGATACTTTCTCATTTCCAAGAACAATTCTGGAAAACAATTGAAAAGCCCCTGCCGCTGTAGCAACCTTTGCAATTATAATAATAGCAAGAATCACATTTGGATCCGCTTCAGAAAAGACAAAGAACAGGATATTAAACGGACTCATCAACTCATATGCTACCGTAAGGGATGTATTATATCCCATAGATGTAGCAAAAGAGTACCAAATATTTCCTCCCTCTTTCAAAGAACGGATTAACATACGAATATTGGAAATATAGATATCCCAGGCATCACCGCCGATAACGACATATTTACCGCTGGTCAGCATCTGCGAGTATGTCAGCATAAGAAACATAGACAAGCCGCCTAATAGGGAAGCAATAATCCAATAATGCTTTGGCTTGATTTTTTGAATTGCTTTCTCCATTTTATAAGTCCTTTATTGATCCTTATTATTCAAATTCTACTTCGTATATCCAAAACTCTCTATTCATCATCGTTTCCGTACCGATACGATTCAACCCCTTAACTTCATCTAACTCAAGATATGGTTTTAAAAAATCATCTTCATGTTTGGCTACTCCTGCCCAATCACCAAACATCGGATCTTTTTTCAATTCATCATAACTAATGCTCTCGTCCAAAATCGGGAATCGGTCAACAACAAAATAACATGGTTCAGCTTTATCAATATCTTTAAATAAATTCTGATTCACTTCATCTCTGAAGTTCATCGCATAGTAAGAATTTGTATAGCATAGTTTTGGGGCAAACATTGTTAACACCCAATCGGTATTCAAGATAATTACTGTGTTAGCATTTTTTTCAAAATTCTCACATAGTTTACCTTCTCTTGTCTCATCCAACAAATAATCCCAACTATTATGCAACATATGTGTCCAAGCAGCAAATATAATACATACACACATCGTCACCACTACTGCAGGTTTTTGATACGATGACAGAAGGTAGATAAGGAAATAAATAATACAAGAAACAAAAATAACAGCAAGCGGATAGACAAGGAACAAATACCTATTAGCAAAGACCGTCATTAGATATATGCTTGTTCGGTCCGCTGCAATAATAATCATTGTAAGCGTAGCCACAAAGTATGCTATAAGTGTAACAGAAATATTCTTAGACTTATGACCAATCTGGGTTAAACGATTCTTTAAAGCAGTAACCAGCTTTTTAAACCACTCGTCTTTTTTGAAAACAAAGACAAATGGCGTAACAACTACAACAAGACACACCAATGCAATTAAAAACCATTCCAAATAGGGATTCGGCAAAGGGGAAACATGAAGTCCAAATAAATCTTTTGTCAATTCATAAAAATATAAACGAATCTGCATTGGAGTCGGATATTTAACAAAAGAATAATTATGTGTCTCCTTCGGACCGAGTAGATGTGAAAATATAGATGGAAAGGCTGCGATCGATAATAGTGCTCCTGATAAACAAATTAATCCATGTTCAAAGAATGCTCTAAAGCGCTTTGCAATTAAATAATAAACAATATAAAATACAGTCAAAACGAATGCAATCAAAAGAAATAGGTGCATCGTATATGCGCCCAAGAAACAGCTGACACCCATTCCAACATAATACTTAACCGGGTACTTTCGCTCTTTAGCAGACTCATAAATCATATGGGAGTAAAATGCAAAAATAACCATAAGCATGACACCAAGCGCATAGATACGCAAAAAGATTGCAATATCCATTGCACCGGTTCCAAACCCATATAATAATAATGCAGCAAATGCAACCATCGTTCTCTTCGTAATACTTTCTGTCAGACGGAACAAATAAAACTGGGTAACAACAAAAGCCACAAGATTCAGGGCAAAGCAGAAATACCAGGAAAATTTTCCGGGAAAGAAAGAACAAATAGTATGCAAAATCAGATACTGAAGCGGCGGATTCTGATCCATTGTCGTATTACGAAGCACCTGCCCGTAGGCAAAACGATGATTTTCTTCCACAGAAATATAGCGGAGAAGAAAATCTGAATCCACCCATTGATTCATTAATGACTCGCCGTCGTTGGAAACATATAATTCCTTTGTTTCGTAACTGTTGGCAAAAGCATAATTCCAGATTTCGTCTGAATGTGTCCCAACTTTGTGATATTTGAACACAATAACAAGAAACACGCATTGAATGAATATAATGATTGATAGTAAAGCATATTTCAATATCTTACGCATTGATAGATTCCTTTGTTTTTCTATTCTTGTAAATAATAACTGAATAAACACCAAGTAGCAGAAACCCGACCGCAGATAGGATTATTCCCAAACGCATTCCCGGGCATGAATAAACAAGTTCTACAGTATATTCACCTTTTTCAGCAAACGAAAAAGTCATAAATGTATTATTAACAGCTGCTATCGGTTTCACATCTTTTCCGTTTATCTTTGCCTTCCACCCCTCAACAAGTGGAATTGAAGTCATTAACACCTTTTCTGTATTATCAACTTTAATTTTACCCTTAATGTAACCATTCCTAAACTCTTCAACCCAAAGAGTATTTGAATTAAGACTATTATATGCTCTATTCATTTTATCTTCATCTAATTCATATAGATGAATCCCTGCAGTGGAAAATGATCCGCCAAATAATTCATCAGACCATAGAGATATATATTTCTTTTCCTTAAAAGAGTTCAATTGTGCCGAAAAAGAAATATTAGGAAGGGTGTCTACCGAACAGGTCATATTATCAAAGTGATCATAGTATAATCCGGCAATGTCATTATCCTTCGGCTCAATTTGAAGGAATACCGGTTCCGAAGCCTCATCCACAATAAACGTCATGCTACAATTAGGCTTACCTGCTATTTCATTATTAGCAGATAAAAATAATCCATCGCCTCTAACTTCAACCTGATTCATATCAACTGGCTTAAACACTCCATCAACGCCTGTCAGCGAATATATTAGTTCATTCTGGTTTTCAAACACATTTTGGCCAAATGGAAAATCACTTAATACTTCCTTATTTGCCATATATCCAATTGGCAACCAATACTCATTAGTAACCAATTCAACTTTTTTATCCGAATCTTGATTTTCTTCCCATTTCATTCTGGCAATATATTTTACAGATAAAACCATTTCTGTAACAGGTGTAACACCTGTAGAATATGTTGACCTTGGCGATGTATATAATCCTAGGGAACTCATTGTATTTCTCAGTTGTTGGTTTTCTGCAGTACAAAAGTCTGAAACGCCATTGTATCCCCAATATGTATCGCTATTATGTATTAAATCATCAAATACAACTACTCGGTAAAAATCATTATTATCACTTTCTATCAAACCTAACATCTCAGCATACTCTGCTTTCCACTCTTTATAGTCATTTTTAAGAACTCCGTTGTCTTCTACAATATTATGTGCTGTAAGTGTCTTGTAGCCATTCGATACTGTTTCAATAAACGCAATTAATATAATAATTACAAGAATAAAATGTATTCCTTTTCTGTTATGAAACCGGTTGTATAAATAATACATAATAATCCATACTAAAATAAAGGCTATATTAATAAATAAACCATTCCTATCGTTAGCTGAAAGAGCCCCTATGGTGATACTTTGAATCCTCTGTATAAAAATATACAACAGAATTAACCCAATTACCCATAATAAAAGATAATTATTCTTAATTCTATTAATTTGACTTATTTGTTTACAAGTAATTGAACAAACAATAAAACTTAAAATAAAGCTAAATCTATAATTAAAACTATCTGGCGCATCAAATCCGTGAAACAATTGATAAAGCGGATTAAAAATAAAACCAAGCAAATAAACAATAAACAGAATTCCATATACTAATTTTTCTTTTCTATCTATCTTCCCATTTATAAAGTAAAAAGGGAACAAAAGAAGGCACGGAATTCCACAATAAATGTAAGGTGCAAATCTTAAATCCTGCATTTCGCCCCAAAAAAAATTGTTAAATACCGTTAGAAGATCTATGCTGAAACCATTGAAACTCGTTCTGTCTGATACATTATATTTTAGCAAAAAGAATATGACCGGCACCCAAACAATAGCAGCAATCAAAAGGGAAATAATGGAGGATAGTAAAAAGCGGAAAAAATTATTAATAATTTCTCCTTTTCCAAAGCGGTGATTTCCGAAGATTATTAATAAGATGTAATATATACAACCAAATATGCCTATCAAATAACCCATATAAAACTGGCTAATAAGGGCATAAGAAAATGTAAATATGAGCAAGCCATTTCTTTTTTCGTAAACAGCCTTATTTATAGCTATCGAACACAAAGGAATAATATATAACGCATCCAACCAAAAAAAACTGATTGTGCCATATATAACAGAAAAAGCACATAATGAATAAAAAACAGATGTTAAAAGAGCCGAAAATGAATTAGCTTTAAGTACCTTTTTTGAATAAAAGAAAAAGCATGCTCCTATCAAACCGGTTTTTAAAACTATAACTATAGGTGCTACTATAGCAACATCTGCTCGATAGAACAATATAAACAAAAGATTAAAAGGGCTTAAGCCTTCCAGTGCAACAGGCAATATCGACGCTAGTCCCATGGATGAACTAAATTGAAAGAAAAAAGACTCATTATTCAATACGCTTCTCGCCAGCATTCTAATATCTCCGACGTATTGTTCTAAAGAATCTCCAATTATAAAAATATAATGTTCCTTTTCAATTAAATGTGAACTTAAAAGAATGCAAATCATTGCAAAAGAGGCTAAAACAAAAGATAATAGATATTGAGCAATTAATATTATTTTTCTCTTATTATGATTTATAAGTTCATTATATAGTTTTAAGCAAACCTTCATTTTCAATCAGCCTTAATTCACTTATTCTCTATTAAAATAATCCGTCTTCAAACAATTTTGAAGACGGATTATCCTTTTACTTATAATTCAACATTCTCAAATCAAGCTATGAATTAGTCAACATAGATGGGATGAGCGCCGTTCTTACCTTTCTTACCGGTGTTATCGGAAGTGGTAATCTGAACATGAACGGAGTTAGCGCCTGCAATTGCAAACTGAACGCCGGAAGCCTTGCTACCATTAAAAGTAGACTTAGTGTGATTCTCAACATCAGATACAGAGAATCCAAGGATTTCTTCTACAGCATTTCTGAAGTCACCAGATGCGATTCCGCTAACAGCTGCGAATCCAGAGTTGCTAGGAATATTAGCATTAGAAGAGCTAATAACGGAAGGATCCATCATAGCGGTAGTAATAGCGGTCTTAATGGAGTCGCAAAGCTGGGTATCGGAAGATACGTTCGTCTTCTCGATGTACTTAATAAGCTGAGGTGCCATAACACCTACAAGGATTGCCATAATAGCAATAACGATGATAAGTTC
>Ga0247608_10006860_pt1 | contig 11865 bp, 7 predicted proteins | sample 176DNAGHGlowgp2_FD_193490 | JGI IMG/M metagenome (GOLD analysis project Ga0247608, IMG submission 193490) | Sheep rumen microbial communities from Palmerston North, Manawatu-Wanganui, New Zealand - 1766 DNA GHGlow gp2 | ecosystem: Host-associated > Mammals > Digestive system > Stomach > Rumen ... | reverse complement strand
ATGTCTGCTACTGCTCTCCGCTCGTAAGGGCCAGAGAGACTGCCAGGCTCGTTTTAGAGGGCAGGGATGTGCCGGTAATAATAGATGACAGGCTCGCTGAGATGGGATTCGGCATCTACGAGGGCACCGAGGAAGTGTTCGAAAAGCCTGAGTGCCCGGTAAGAGTACTTTTCTTCAATCCGGAAAAGTATGAGGCTGTGGGCGGCGCTGAGAGCCTGGAGTCCCTTATCAAAAGGACAAGTGAGTTCTTGGAAGAGGTGGCAATGCCTTTGGTCAACGAAGGAAAGGATGTTCTTATCTTGGGGCACGGCGCCATGAACTCTGCGATCATAGGCAATATAAGGCATAAAGAGCTTAAGGATTTCTGGGCCGAAGGCATCGAAAACTGCAAGCTTATTAAGCTCCTGTGATATTTCCCCATAAAAGGAGCGACCACCCGGGAAAGGGTGGCCGCAAATATGGGGATAATAGGAATAGAAAAATGTCTTTGTTGATAACTGAAGTATAGTTGATTTATTCGTGAATTTCAACGACATAAATTTAATGATTATTAAATGATATTTGAAAGAAATATTAAGTGTTTTATCGTTATATTAACGAAGGGACACTGTTTTTTGCCCTTTTTATTAATAAGTAAGGCCGAAAAGCATGCTTTCCGGCCCTACCTAACGGGAAGTCTGAAGCAAAAAAACTCCAGCCTAATGCAAAAATTCGAAGCTCTTAAGGGAAGGATTTCCGACTCCCTTATATGTCAGATAGAGCGGATAGATTCCGTCAGGGACCGTAAATTCCGCTTTGCCTTCAGTCCAGGCGGTGCAGAATCCGACTGAGATCGTGCCCAGGACATCTCCGTCAATGGACGTTCTAATCTCAAAATCGCCCATGCCGTAGCCTCTGGTCGTGATCCTTAAGCCCTTGACTCCCTTAAGATCAAAATATTTAAATCCGATAGTTGTGTTCTCGTAAATGTCCCTTATATGGGAAGGACCGTGCTCTGTATCGGTATTATCCATGGTGATATTTGCCGAATGATGCTCACCTACATACATCTTGTTATTGTCGTCGAAGATATTGCAGGCAATGTAAGAGGGGTATTCGCCCTTATCGCTCAAAGGACCGTCGTTAAGGCCGCAGGAGGTGATCTCGACCTGCTTTATCTGTCCGTTCTCATCAAAAGCGATCTTCTCGGCACAGCCCTGACGGGAATACCAGGTGTTGTTTGTCTGTCTGTGATAGAAGATATACCAGTCATTACCGATCTCAACGATGCTGCCGTGGTTGTTTGCACCGAAAGCCGCAGGCTTATCTGCCGGTTTATATGTACCGATGCCGATATCACAGTTGCTTACGATGACTCCGCCATACCTGAAAGGTCCCAGCGGGTTATCGGAATATGCATAGCAGAGTTCGTGCATTACCTGTGATGAATAGATGAGATAGAAGATGCCGTTCCTCTCCCTGATCGAAGGAGCCTCAAAGAATGCATGACCTTCGAATCCGGTTCCTTCGCTGTACTGGGTTGAAGGAATAACGAATTCCGGAGCGCGTTTTACTGTAAGCATATCCTTATCAAGAACAGTTACCATGCAGCCGTGGCGTGACTTGTCACTCTGGCCGCAGAAGCCGGTATAAAGATATGTGGTATCGCCGATCGTAATGACGCCCGGATCGAACTGCTGCTCGTCGCCTTCCTTTTTGCCGACGGGCGTGCCGTCTGCGTAATGAACATTTCCGATGAATTCGAACCTTCCTGAAGGCGTATCTGATACGGCAACAGAGATGATGCAGTCGTTATCAAGGGCATAGAACAGATAGTATCTGCCGTCAGGACCGACCGTTACGTCAGGTGCATACAGGCACCCTCTGTTATCGGCATTATTCGGGTCATCCGATCTCTTGAAGATCACACCCTCATATGTCCAGTCGCCGAGATCATTAAGGGGAGCTGACCATGTGACATAATCGCCGGGGCAGAAATACTCGCCGTTAAAGAGATCGTGTGAGCCGTAGATATAGACTCTGTCATTAAATACGTATGGTTCGCCGTCCGGAATGAATTCCCAGTTAGGGAGGTAAGGGTTGAAAGCCTGCTTTTTGGGAACCTCGTAAAGGTCGACACGGGGACCTTCGGTGTCCTTCTTTTCAGACGGGGCGGTTCCTGCGATCGTAGATTCGATGTGCTTCTTCATGAAATTGATGAAGTCTGATTCGGAGGATTCCTCCTGGATCTTTGTTTTCGCGCCCTCAGGCGTAAAATGCATCTCGTTCTTGGAAGATTCCGTATAGGGCTTCCACATTGGAAGAGCACTGCCGTCAACGTCATTGCCGTTCGGATCACCGTTCTTGATGAAGTTCGTGAAGTAGAGGCTCATCTGTCTTGCGATATCGTAGTGCCTTCCTGTCATGGGTCTCCAGCACTTGTCGAGGTTGTCGAAGAAGAACCAGAGATCAACGGAGTGGAATGTGCCAGGGTTATCTTCGCCCGGGATATCAGGTTCGAAGCTGTAATAGTAGCCCGGTTTGTCGTTGTGCTCGAAAACAGCCTTTACGCCGCACTCGATCGCGCGAACCGGAGCATATAAGTTGCCGTTATGCTTGCGTGCCTCGGGGAAGGAGAGAAATTCAGAGGTCTTATCTCCGAAGATATCCTTTGCCTTGGACTCGAATTCCGCCTCTGAATCCGCAAGAATAAAGCTCGGGAATTCATCGAAGGTATTTCCCGACATGAGCGGGACGTGAGCGTGCTTACCCTGCATGAAGAGCTTTAAGGGTTCGTCATGCTGGAAAACATTGTCGATCATGGGCGTAAAGAAGAATGATTCGGTCTCCCTGAACTTCGCATATACTTCGCGGATATAAGAAGCGTCGAGCTTTCTTGCTTCTTCGACAGTCTTTACGCCGAGCCTGTCGAAGAACTTAACGCCGTAGGAGCATGCGTCATCGATCGTTCTCGGGGTCATGACAAAATCCTTGATGTAAGGGAACGAGATGATGCCCGAGAGGATAATTGCTTTCTGATAAAGGCCGATGGAAGATCCGGAGGTAAGGTGGTTCAATACGCTTCCGCCGCCTGCCGACTGGCCTGCGATAGTTATGTTGTCAGGGTCGCCGCCGAAAGCAGCGATATTTCTCTTGACCCACTTAAGTCCTGCGAGCTGGTCCAAAAGGCCGAAGTTGGCCGGAGCATCGGGTGATTCATTGAAAAGATCAGGGTGGGCAAGGAATCCCAGTGCACCTAATCTGTAATTTACCGATACAACGATGATCCCTTTCTTTGCGAGATTCTCACCGTTGAATTCCATCTCGGCGGTATATCCCCACTGGAATCCGCCGCCGAAGAACCATACGAGAACGGGGAGCTTGTCATCCTCGCTCTTAGCATTGGTCCAGACGTTTAAATAGAGGCAGTCTTCGCTGATCTCGATATCCTTATCAACGTGCCACTCCCTGCAGTAGATATCGGTTCCGATGCCGGGCCGGTCCTGAACAGAGATGGGTGCGAACTTGTATGCGTCATAGATACCCTCCCAATCCTTGCAGGGCTTGGGAGCTTTCCAGCGGTTTTCCCCTACCGGCGGTTCTGCAAAAGGGATCCCCTTAAATGCAGTGATGCGGGTGTTGTTACCGGGAAGACCTCTTACAAGGCCGTTCTCGGTCTTGACGATTTTCAGCATGCGGAATACCTCATATAAAAGATTACTTACATTTATGTTAGGAAAACCAAATCGAATAATCAACGGGATAAATTACAGATAAGACCTGACTAAATCAACTCTTTCAGGTATTAAGTTCATTTGCAAAGGGGATATGTTTTTTATAACATATTAGAGTGTGACACTTAAGGACCATCATTTGCAGCAAGCGGGGACCACATGTTCAGATTCGTCAGGGTAAGGAATTTTTTCAGCCAGCTGAAACTTAATAAGAAATTCCTGTTTATGTACATTTTCGCCGTTATCCTGCCTCTGATCATTACCGATGCCGTTTTGTTCAGATCGGTTTTCGAAGCTGAGCTCGACAATCAGAGAAAATACAGAGAGGATGCCACTAACGCTTACGTTAACCGGATCCAGGATATTCTGGATTACGATGCACAGGTTGCAATGGCGATCGACCTCAACAAAGACCTCAATGAATTTATCGATACCGAATACGATATTCCTTACGGATATTTCAACAGTTACATCTATACAGTCTCGACTTCATTTTTCGCGACATTGTCTAATATCAACCAGGACAGACTCGTTATCTATTCGGATAACAATACCATGATGAGCGGTCACTATTTCCATAACATCAAGGAAATATATAAAGAGAAATGGTATCAGGAATTCAATAAGACCAATGCGATCGAAGCAGCATATGCTTATTACGACAATGACCCGATAGACCTTACGTCGGACAGAAACAGATTTATCTATGTCCGTAAGATGAATAATGCAGATTCAAAGCTGACAAAGATAATCACCATAGAGCATAAGATGCCGAGGATCTATGACGAACTCGGAGAGACTCCTATAAACTGCAACATGTATCTTTGCTGCGGAGATTATGTCATTTATTCCAGCAAAGGAGACGGGGCAAGTTACCAGGAGATCACCGACAGGGCCTCAAAGGTAGCAAATGTGACTGTCAGTGAAGTTAAGATGTACGATAACACATTTACGCTCTATGCGTTCACGGAAGAGTTTACGGTACTCAAAGTCATCAGCGAACATATCCTCATCACTTTCCTTATCATCCTCTTAACGCTCATAATACCGATCCTGCTTATGAAGCTTCTCGAGAGATCCATCACGGACAGGATCACGATCCTCGGAAAGGCATTCGGCGAAGGCGGCAACGAATACTTCCAACCGATAAAAGAGATCAGCGGATCCGACGAGATATCCGAACTGATGCATAACTACAACAGGATCGTAGACATCAACAACAAGCTTACGAATACGATCTATAAAGACAAATTAAGAGAACAGGAGTCTGACCTCGCGCGCAAGAACGCGGAACTCTTAGCGCTCCAGAGCCAGATCAATCCGCACTTTCTCTTTAATGCGCTTGAGAGCATCAGAATGCACAGTATCCTTAAAGGCGAGAATGAGACTGCCGAGATGGTACAAAGGCTCGCCGTCATGGAAAGGCAGAATGTTGAGTGGCATGACGACGCTGTTACGATTCAGGAGGAGGAGGAATTCATCGATGCTTATCTCCAGCTCCAGAGCTACCGCTTTGGTGACAGGATCTCATTTGATATCGACATAAGCGAAGAGTGCAAGAAGATTCTGATCCCCAAGCTTACGCTTGTTACATTCGTTGAGAATGCCTGCATTCACGGCATCGAGTCTAAAGCCACACAGGGATGGATATTCGTCAGGGTAAATAAAGAAGGGGATAACATCGTCATCGAAGTAGAGGATACGGGTGACGGAATGGATGAGAAGGATGTTATCCAGCTTCAAAGAAAGATGAACGACGTTACCATCGCTGCCGTTAAGAAAGCAAAGCACGTCGGCATCCTCAATGCCTGCCTCAGGATCAAGATGATGTTCAAGGACCAGGCAAAGTTTACGATAGAGAGCGAAAAGGGTATCGGCATGAGTGTCATCATTACGATACCTGCAGATATGATCACCATAGCGGAGTAGGAGTGAACCATGCTTAAAGTAATGCTTGTTGATGACGAACCTTATATCCTCCAGGGTCTTCAGGTCCTGATCGACTGGGAGAGCGGCGGATTTGAGATCGCTGCCACCTGTTCCAACGGTAAGGAAGCATTGAAATTTCTTAAAGAGAACCACGTGGATCTCATCATCTCCGATATCCGCATGCCTGAAATGACAGGCCTGGAACTTTTGGAGACCGTAAAGAAAGAGAAGATATCCGATGCGGAATTCGTCCTCCTTACAGGTTACGATGATTTCGCATATACGCAAAGGGCCATAAGGAACGGATGCCTCGACTATATCCTCAAGCCGGTAGAAGAAGAGGAACTCATTGCCGTCTTGCGTAAAGTGTCCAACTTAAACCGCGAATCCATAATCCTCAGAAAAGACAGGGAGAAGATGGAGGATGCATATCTTTCGAGAGTCATAAGACACATAATCAGAGGCAAATATGCAGACGAGGAGATCGAGTACGCAAACAAGCATCTCCAGCTCTCAGGCGGACTAAGATTCATCTACATCGGTTTTATGCAGAAAGATGCCGAAGCAGATACCGCGGTATCGGACGATTACGATATGGCCGCCATTCAGAAGCAGCTCATCAATGCGTGCAGGGAAACGCTCAAAGAATATGTAAACCACTTCACTCTGGAAGTTCCTTACGATGAAGATATCTATGATGTAGGTTTCATATATTGTGAGAATATGGCTGACATGAGGGACATGTCAGAGAATGAATTCTTAAATCAGTTAATAAGAAAGATCGAAGTCCTGTTCATCAAGCCCGTAAGAATGTATTGCGGAAAGATCGTTCCGGATATAGCTTCTCTTTCCGAATCCTATGAATCATGCAAGCGTCTTAAGAGTATCGCGGGATTCCATAACACAAAGAAACTCTATTTCTATGAAGAGACGGATATCAACTACAGCGGTATCGTCCTTTGCAAGAATACGATAGACGAGATAATCGGAGCGATCGCAAAGAACGAACCTTCTTCTATTGAGTCCGGCATCGAAAAGCTTCACGAAGAGCTAAGGGGCAAGGACAGCAACAACGTGGCGTTCGACCTTAATATCAACTATCTTCTTTTCCAGCTGATACATCTGGCGAGTGAACTGGACGATACGGTAAACCAGGAAGAGATCATCCAGTATATTTCGGAACAGGCTTCAGGCGAGGCTTTTGCCAGGGGCTCTTACCAGCACTTGAAAACCTTCGCGCTTGAATATGCGGCATATCTTTCGGAACTCCGTAAGAGCATATCCCACGGAATACTCGCAGTTATTGAAGCCGAGATCAGGGAGAACTATGCAGGCGACATAAGCCTTAAGTATTTAGGTGATAAATATCACATCAACAGTTCCTACTTAGGACAGGTCTTCAGGAAAAAATACGGGGAGTCTTTCAAAAACTACCTGACAAATTACAGGATCAGGGAAGCTGCCCGCCAGATAATCAATACGGATAAGAAGATAAACCGTATTGCAGAAGATGTCGGATACAAGGACAGCGACTATTTTATCCGCAAATTCATTGAGATCATGGGATGTACGCCTTCCAAGTACCGAAAAACCAACAGGGGTGACTAAATTGAGCGGTCTGCTTAACGCAGACCGTTTCTTTTGTGCAATATGCACTAAAATCGAGTTTGGTTATTGGTGATTAATGTCGAAATCATTGCAATTTTGTTGAGTTTATCGGTTGTTTGTTAAGAGTTTCTCGGGTTGTGGCAAAAATGGGGCAACCCTATAATTGAATTGCTAAATACTCGCATTATCTTGCGAGAATCTAATTCGGGAGGTCTACTAATGAAGACAAAGAAAATCGTTTCGTTGGTCTTGGCATCTATGCTCGTAGTTTCCTCTTTCACAGCATGCACCGGCGGCAAGGGTGGCAACGGTATCGTTGACATGACAATGTTCGCAGCAATGGCTGGTAAGGAAAAGGACGAAGGCAACGAGATCAAGGAACTCATCGCACAGAAGACAGGCGTCCGCGTTAAGGAGTCCTGGCTTACAGGTCAGAACGCAGGTGAGGCTATCGGCTCTATCATCGCTTCAGGTAAGTTGCCTGATTTCATCGATGGCGGCGACGGTTCCATCCAGCTCTATCAGAACAAGCTCCTCGTAGCTTGGGATCCTTATCTTGAGAAGTATCCTAACCTCAAGGAAATGTACACAGATGAGGAATGGGATAAGTTCAGACAGGACGACGGAAAGATCTACTGGGCTAACGTATTCGGCAACCACTATAAGGACGATACAACAACAGGCCACAACGGTGAGGCTTTCTGGATTCAGGCAAGAGTTCTCGAAGCTTACGGCTATCCTAAGATCGAGACACTTGATCAGTATTTCGAGATCCTCGAGAAGTATGCAAAAGAGCATCCTGAGCTCCCTAACGGAACAAAGGTTATCCCTTATACATGCCTCTGCGAAGACTGGAAGTATTACTGCCTTGAGAACGCTCCTATGTTCCTCGATGGTTATCCGAACGACGGATGCGTTATCGTTAACATTGACGAAGGCGCTGATAAGCCTAAGGTAGTTGACTACAACACAACAGATACAGCTAAGGCTTACTTCAAGAAGCTCAATGAAGAGTATGCAAAGGGCAACATCGATCCTGACTTTGCTGTACAGACATACGACGAGTATATCTCCAAGCTTTCTACAGGCGCTGTTCTCGGTCTCTGCGATCAGTATTGGGATTTCGCATACAACATCATGGGACCCTTCTCTTCACCTCTTAAGGCATCTGACGGTTCTCAGTTCCGTCTTGATGAACTCGGATGTGACTATGTACCTCTCGGACTCACAGCTAAGGCTGGCATGGAGAACCAGTGGCACTCCTATGGTGACGAGCTCAACAACGCTTCCGGCTGCGCTGTAACAACAGCATGCAAGGATCCTGAACTCGCATTCAAGTTCCTCAACTCCCTCCTCGACCAGGAAATCCATGACCTCCGTTTCTGGGGCGTTAAGGATGTTGACTACAAGGTTGACGATAAGGGTTGCTATTACAGAACAGAAGAGATGAGAGAAAACTGGAAGAGCGACAGCTACAAGGCTAAGCATTCCTGCGAGTATTCTTACATGCCTCAGTGGATGGGTATGTCCAAGGACGGTAAGAACTACATGCAGCCTGCTGAGCAGCCTGCTGAGTTCCTCGCCGGTCTCGCAGCTCCTCTTAAGAAGTGCTTCGAAGCTTACGGTGCAGGCAACTATGCTGACATGGTAGGTTCTAAGTATGTCGTTACAGAAACAGCACTTCCTTGGTATCCTCTCTGGTCATGGTCTAATGGCGTAAGCACAGACACAAAGGGCGGTACAGCTTGGAAGAAGATGGGCGAAGTTAAGCATAAGTGGCTCCCTGCTATCGTTATCTCCAAGGACTTCGAGGCAGATTGGGCAGCTTACATGGATGCATACAACGGATGCAATCCTCAGGACTTCCTTACTGAAGCTCAGGCAGAGGTTGACGCTAGACTTAAGACAGCTCAGTCTCACGGCTGGAAGCCTGTTTCTTAATCACCATAATTAATAGTTGATTAATTAAACGATTGTGGTGGCAACCATGGACAAAACTGCTGTGGTTGCCACCATTCTTAATGGGAGTTGCTTAGCATGGAAAACACGACCACAACATCGACCAAAAAGGTTGTAGAAGCCGATGTTAAAAAACCAAGACTGACTGCTGCTGAATTCACAAAGGAATTCAAAAGACAGTGGGTGCTTGTTGCTATCAGTGTCGCTTATGTGATCTATGGCATTATTTTCTATTATCTGCCTCTTGTAGGCTGGATCATGGCTTTCCAGAACTTCGTATATGCCGACGGCCTTACGGGTTCAAAGTGGGTAGGCCTTGATAAATTCAAATTCCTTTTCAGCGATAAAACGTTCCTCATGGTAATAAGAAATACCTTTGCAATGGGTGTGCTCAATCTTGTTTTCAGCACGATCTTTGCAATCGGATTTGCTATTCTCCTGAATGAGGTAAGGACAAAATGGTTTAAGAAGACAATCCAGACCATTTCTTACATGCCTCACTTCCTTTCATGGATCATCGTTGTTGCTATCGTTCACGATGCTCTTACTTCAACGGGCGTTATCAATGAGATCCTCATGTCTCTTAAGATCGTTGAAAAACCTTATCCGTTCCTACAGATAGAAGGCTGGTTCTGGCCTATTGTTACATTCAGCCACCTTTGGAAAGAGACAGGCTGGAATGCAATTATTTATCTCGCAGCTATCACCTCGATCGACCCTTGTCTCTATGAGTCAGCTTCAATCGACGGTGCCGGACGTTTCCAGAAGATCAAGTATGTAACACTTCCCGGAATCCGTCCTACTATAATGATCCTTCTCTTGATGAATTTGGGTAACGTTCTCAATGCCGGATTCGAGATCCAGTACTTGCTCGGTAATGACCTTGTACGTGACGTATCAAGAACTATCGACATTTACATCCTCGACTGGGCACTTGACGGAAGAAACATGGACTACTCCCTCGGTACCGCAGCAGGTATCTTTAAGACTCTCGTAGCCATGACCTTCATCGTCGTATCCAACTACATCGCCAAGAAGAGGGGCGACGAGCGTCTATTCTAAAGGAAGGAGGGAAAATAATTATGTCAGAAGAAGTTCATGAGATACGAATCCATCGTAGAAAGAGAATGGCAGCTGAAGATATAGTCTTCTATATCTTTAATACTATTTTCCTTCTCTTGTTCGCGATTGTAACCCTTTATCCGGTTCTTAATACACTCGCGGTATCATTTAACGAAGGTAACGACGCCGTAAGAGGCGGAATCCACCTGTGGCCCCGTGTCTTCTCCACGAAGAACTATGAGGAGATCATCTTCAACAGACCGGGTATCCGTCAGGGCTTATGGATCACTGTTGCAAGAACAGTGCTTGGTACATTTACATCACTTGCTGCCAACGCATTGCTTTCTTTCATCCTGAGCCGTAAGAAGTTCCTTTTCAAGTCCGGCCTTTCCCTGTTCTGGATCATCACGATGTATGCATCCGCAGGTCTGATCCCCGGACTTATCCTTTTCAGATATCTCCACCTTACATCCAGCTTCTGGGTATATATCATCCCGGGTATGGTAAGTGCTTTTAACGTAATGGTTATGAGAACTTACATGGCAGGTATCCCTGATTCACTGGAAGAAGCTGCACAGCTCGAAGGTGCCGGATATATGACAGTCTTCGTTAAGATCATCACACCTCTCTGTATGCCGGTTTATGCAACTATCGCACTTTTCCAGGCTGTATATCACTGGAACTCATGGTTCGACGCAATGCTGTACAACAGATTCGACCCTCAGTACACAACATTGCAGTACGAGCTTAGAAAGTTGCTCGACTCCGTATCCGCTAATACAGGTGGTAAGCAGGCAGGTACAAGTGCTACAGCAGCATCTGTAGCAACGATCGTTCCTACTACGGTAAGAGCTGCCGCTACTATTGCGACAATGGCACCTATCCTTGCCCTCTATCCGTTCCTGCAGAGATACTTCGTTACAGGTCTTACGATCGGCGGCGTTAAGGAATAATACCCTAATTTACAAAGCTTATTTATCCGGGCTGCTTCTTCCGAGAGGCAGCCCGGTTTTTAAAAGTAAAAGATATAAATCGGAATATGATGTACAATAAATGAGCTTTAAAAAGCTGGAGAACAGGTAGAGACAATCAGATGAACATACTTAAACCCGACAGTCCGGTAATGGATTTCTTAAGAACGGTTACGAATCTCGTGATCGTCAATATCCTTTATATTATCTGCAGCATTCCGATAATCACTTTCGGAGCCGCTTATTCGGCTAAATACTACGTTGCGATGAAGGTAATAAGAGGAGAGGGCACAGGTGTCGTCATTCCTTTCTTTAAGGCTTTCAAGCGCAATTTCAAGCAGGCGACCGCTGTATGGATCGTAATGCTCGTTGCCATCTTTCTGATTATCTTTGACTGGCGCTGGATCACTTACAACGGATGGTCTAATACAGAATTCGTCTATAAGTTTTTCGTCATCTTCTTCAGCTTTGCCGTATTGCTCATGACAATGGCGATTTTCCCGACGATCGCAAGATACGACATGAAGACGTCAGAGCTCTTCAAGGCAGCCCTGATCTTCATCATCATCAAATTCATCCCGCTCGTACTTATCGTCCTTCTTATCGTCGGATCATTTATCGCA
>Ga0247608_10006859_pt1 | contig 11866 bp, 6 predicted proteins | sample 176DNAGHGlowgp2_FD_193490 | JGI IMG/M metagenome (GOLD analysis project Ga0247608, IMG submission 193490) | Sheep rumen microbial communities from Palmerston North, Manawatu-Wanganui, New Zealand - 1766 DNA GHGlow gp2 | ecosystem: Host-associated > Mammals > Digestive system > Stomach > Rumen ... | reverse complement strand
AAGCTTGTTTTGGCTATGCCTTGCAAGAAGGAAGAAGACGAAGTCAAATGATAACAAAAGACGAAATACAAGAACTGCTGCATAGCACGGAAACCTATCGTGTGGAGCGAACCACGTCAACAGATGACATGGATAAGTTTCAGGAGGCCATTTGTGCCTTTGCCAATGACCTGTCTGGTTCGCTCAAGAAGGGCTACCTGATACTGAGGTCTTACGACAATGGCGGTAATGTTGGCGGTAAAATGGCGGTAATAATGTCCCCAGTTTGTCCCCAGCTTTGTCACAAGTTGGAAGGAGATCGTCTTAAAGTTAAACATGAATCCTGAACCCTGAGCCCAAAGTAGGCTTATGCCTTCGAAGATGGTTCGGAGTGGGTTCGTAGTCGGTTCGAAGATAGAAGAGGGATAGAACGCTGCAAGTAAGCGAGGGCAGAGACAAACAAGTTTGAACAAATATGCCAGGTACTGAAGCGAACCCAGAAAGTTGGACATAACTTAAGGGTTCATTATGAAACGAAACTGTAGTTTAGAAGAAAAGTTAGCTGCGATCAGATTGGTTGAGCAAGAAATTAGTTTAGTGTACTCTATCTGGCTTATATGTATCTCAAATTCTATGAGAAATTGCTGCAAAATGAGATTTTATTGTCGTATAGTGGCAATAATTTGCTTTTTTTTGTTATCTTTGCAGCAGATTTCTATCTAAATGTAAGTGACAGAGCATCTGTTTTTCAGATTATTATCATAATATACAATAAGATGAGCGACGAAATTAAAGAAGTACTACCCAATAGGCTAAAAGCAGTACTTGCTGAGCATAACCGAACAAGTCGGTGGCTAGCGCAAGAATTAGGAAAGGGTGAGTCTACCGTATCACGGTGGTGCTCTAATAAAAAACAACCATCTGTAATTCAACTTCAAGAAATCGCAAAGATTCTTGATGTTGATGTTCGAACTCTTCTCACATCTACAAAAGAATAAGTCATGTCAGGATCAAGACATAAAAAAAGAACTCTAAACGAAGTTGAAGATAGTATAGTCGCAGAGGAAATCTTCAAGCCGGATCTTTCCCACAAGTTTAATCGAAAATTCGAGGATCTCTTAGTACGGCTAAAGAATAACTTATCAATATCAAGAGATGTCATCTTAGATGAGGAAATAAAAAGAGCCAAGATGGTAGAAACAGAAGATGATATTAGTTTTCTAAAATACATAACATCATTATATGTACTACGAGATTTGTCCCTTCAGGGATGGATTTTTAACATATCAGATAAAGGCTTAATGTTAAGAATGGAAAATGACAATCTTGACAATAAGTCTACAATACGTTATCGTTTAAGCGCAGAAAAAAATGCTCAATTTTCTGTTCCAGCAATTCGAAAGTTTATATTATCTATGGAAACTCCTCGTGAGCATAACGGAGAAATAGTAAGTATAAAGAATCTTATCGGTAACAAAGATGAATTAATCAAATTCATCAATCATGGGGAACAAGTATGCTGCCCTTATATTCAGATTGTCACTGGAGACAAAGATGAATTTACTGGAATTTCCTTATATGATATTTGGAGGTATTTTAGATATACATGGTCAATACCTTATAAGACAATGCCGGGACGGAATCTGTTCTATTTAGTTAGAGACAGTAGGCAAAAATACCATCCGGTTATTGGCATATTTGCTTTGGGTAATTCAGTTCTCAACCTGACTTCCCGTGACGATGATATAGGATGGACAGTAGAGTCAATAAGACAAAACCTGTCTAAAAAAATTGGTGTTACCATTTGTGATCAAAAGATGTCAAAGTCGGACGGAAAAGTAAAAGTGAAGATTTTGCATGCTAACGAAAGTGATGACGCATATAAAATGCGCATTACCCAATTTGCCAACACAATCATGCCATTGCTTGAAGCAAACATAAAAAACTCGATAAACGACATTTATGTTAAGGATTTGAACTTCCACAAACAGACAAAACATCCCAAACAGGAATTAATAGATAATTTGCTTTCATTATCTTTGGAATTTAACAGAAAAGCAATAAATAATCATAATAACGAAAAGAATCCGGATTGGTTACAAGAAACAAAAAGTTTTTTATTCCTTAGAAAACGTTCCGCTGAATTGGCAAAACTTCTTGTGGCGCTTAAGGTGTTTAATTCGCTTAAGGGGACATGTCTTGACAAATTGGAAGAATTACTATCCACAGAAAATGGAAGAAAAGCGATAAATACAGCCCTGATAGCAAATAGAAAATGTAAAATCGGATCTAATATGATGGACATAATCGTGTGTGGTTCAATTCCGCCATACAACGATTTGTTAGGTGGAAAACTTGTCAGCATATTAGCATGTAGCCCAACAGTTATTAGGGACTACACAAAAAAATACGAGAATCAAATAAGTGTCATTGCTTCAAGAATGAAGGGGGCTAAAGTTATAAGGGATAGCCATTTGGTATTTTTGGGAACAACGAGTTTATATAGCCTTGGCAGTAGCCAATACAACAGATTAAAGATTCCATGCAGCAACGATTTTAGTTTGGAATTTAGAAAGATGGGAATTACAGAGGGTTTTGGAACTGTATATTTTTCATCTGAAACGACAAGAATGTTTTCTAAAGTTTTGGAAAGTCTTGATGGCGGCAAAAGAATTAATCATGTATTTGGCGAAGGAACAAGCCCAAGATTTAGAATGATAAGTAGAGGCCTCAAAGAGATAGGAATCAATCCATCCTCTTATTTGAAGCACCATTCTCCTAGGATTGTATATTCTATAAATCTTGCAAAAAATACTCGTAACTTTCTTTTAGGAATAGATGATAAACCAATTTACAATTTTAATATCGAGGACAAAGACGACGTTGTAAACAAAACTCAAGAATTGGTTGATTATTGGTATGAGCGATGGCTTAAAATGAGATTGTATTCTGTTGACATTGTTGAAAGATTACAGAAATTTGATATTGATAGGTTTTTACTAAGTAACTTTATATAATATGGACAATTTAGATTTTATAAAGAAACTTTACAACGGAAAGAATTGCTATTCTGACCACATGTCAGAAGAGCAACTTGAACTTCTTCACTTGAAATCAGAAGTAGAGAAGATTATAGTGGAAAAGGTAAATGATAATAAAATAGTTTTTCTAACAGGAAATCCTGGAGATGGGAAAACATTTATTATCCAAGCCATTAAGGATCAGATAGACCCTAATAAAGTATATGTTGAAAGAGATCTTAATACAGTGTCAGATTATGTTAATATCGCTAAGAAGATAATAGATTGTTACAACAACAGCACAGGAGCCATTATTGCCGTAAACGAATATCCATTTTATTTATTACTTAAATCATTAAAGCAGATTGATAAATCCATTGGAGATCGCGTACAAAACGCTAAAGACTCATTCTTAATATATGGAACGCCTAATGACACGGCACAAGAAGGTCACTTTTATGTGATAGACTTAAATTACAGGAATCTATTGTATTCTTCAACGTCGGAGAGTGAGAAGGCGGGCGAGATTTTAGATAACATGTGTAGATTAATCAGTGGAAGTGATTTAAATAATGATTCCATGCTGAAATACAATGTCTTGGCATTATCAAATGATTATGTGAAATCTCAATTGACGCGGCTTGTAAGTTATACGATGTTGAACAACGAACATTTTGCTGCGCGTGATATTATGGGGGCATTCTCTTATATAATAACATCTCGCTTGTTGGATGATTCGAACGAGTGTTGTTACTATTATGACGCTATTTTTGAAGGTTCCAACTCTTTGCTTGCTGCAATTCAACAATATGACCCTATTTACCTGTCCACGCCTAAATTAGATGAAGATATTTGGAACGGTGAAGATTGTGTTAAGAAAGGCTGGCTTTTATCATGTCCTGAAACTTGGCCCAATGACACATTATTTAATGATGATGTAGATGAAGCGATTAAGTGCTTCAAGTCAATAAAGAGAAAATATTTCTTTGAGAATGATAACGGCCAAACGTTCAATAAGATGTTAGAAAGAATTCACTCTAAGGAAATTAATGTCTTCAAAGATTTTGAGAACAACAAAAAGCAGATAAAGAGAGATATAGTATCTGCTATAAATAAAATATTCTTAAAAAATTCAGACGAGAATCGTGATTTAAATATCTGGACTACCCATAGATACGATTTGAGTTTTGATTCTTCAACAGCTATTTCAAGTAAATATGTTGATTCCAGAAAACTTGAACTGGTGCTACCACGTCCTATAAAATGGGCTGAGAGGATGGAGTATTTGCCAAATCATATCGTTTTGAAGCCTAAAAAGTCGGAAATAGGTTCTACGAATAGAAAACATCCCCAATTAGTCTTGGACGTGGATTTTTTGAGATCATTGCAAATGGTAAATAATGGCTATCCTGTAGCACTCTTGCCGACCCAATACGAACAATCTGTATCGATGTTTTTAAAGCAATTAGAAGAAATGAATTTGTCTGAGGAAAACGATGGGCTGTTTGTTATTGTAAACAGAAAGACAGATACAAAGATGTGTATTAATATAGAAAACAATAAATACAATTTCGAATAAGATGGCAAAGAATAGTATATTAAAAAGGATAGGTGACCATATATGCGAAGATGGTTTCTTGGGATTTGCACCAACTTCCAATTCCACTAAACCGGCCCATATCGCTAATGGCTTGTTTCGTGAGTGTACAGGGTGGACTTGCGATACAAAAGATTTAAACAACTGGATAATTGAAGAACAGAAAAAAAACGGTGTAAGTTCACAAGATATTATTAATAATTATAGGGAGATATTGGCTAAAGGTGACAAGGAAAACGAAACTAAAATTAAGGAGTTCCGTTTTTTGCTAAATGAATTGTTCAATCCTGACAAGACAGCATATCCTAGCGATGAATTTTCGACCTACAACATTAGTTCGCGATGGATTTTAAAGAAAAGAGTGTCCGCTGAAGCTGGTATCGGAAATTTCTTATATGGCATTATAGCTAAGGTTATTGACAACAAACAATCTCCTATGCTAACGTTGATACAAAATTCGATGAAGAATGGTAACGATGATTTAACTTCATTAATAAAGCCAATAGTCACTTATCCTTCGAATAAAGAGCCTTGCCGTCAAGAGGACATTGCTGAAATAGATATTAAATGGGACAAATGTAAACAGATAATCAGAAGCGGATATGACCGATTAGCAGAGAACATGAATATTACAGGAGAGTGCAATAATGCCCTTTTGGTAGATGAGCGTGTTATTTGTTTTTCATGTTTTGCAGTATTCCTGTATCTGATAAATGTTAATTGGGCTATTTATGACGGAAAAAAATCACCGATTTTTATTGACGGTGGGACAGAGATGGAATCTATTAAAAAAGCAAGTGAAAAGTCTTTTACATTTGCGAAGACTTCTGTTGAGGACTTCTATATTAATGCTATAAAAACCATTTTAAAAGATGAGTTTGACTTAAAAGATAGTGACAGTTCATGCCTCGATTTTTTAAGAGATAAAATACTGGGTACAGATACTGAAACAGAGAGCATAAAAAAGTATTATGAGACGTTTAAGTCTGAAGAACAATCTCATATATCTGCACTATCCCATGCACTTCAACTCGCACTTTACACATTTGAATACAAAAACAACTCACCATCTGACTTTTGTCGAGTTATTGGTGTTCGATCTGGCATCGTGGGTCCCAAAGGTAACAGAGCTAAAATTAAACGGTACATAATGAAGACATTTCTTCTTGAAACCCTTTCTTTGAGTGTTATGAGCAGTGAGGATTTAGAAGGAATAGAGATGAAAGAACTTTGTCATAAATTATGTAATTCTTATAATATTATGTTTGGATGTGATGAAGAAACAGAATTTTCAAATCTTGAAGATATTAACATAACAAAATCAACTCCTGGTGATTTAAGGGGAGACATGGCATATAATTATCAGAAAATTACTGACACTTTTATTTCCTTAGGCTTAGGACATAAATTTGCTGATGGTGTAACAATTATTAAGTGGCGATAGAATTATGGCAAACATTCTTACGAAAGTTATAACCAATTTGGTTAACAATAAAGCTAAAGAACAAGAGTATGGTGTCTCAATTATAAACATGCCATCTTTTGATTATAAATACTTGGTAGAAAATTTGAATAAAGACAGATCGGTAGCTTTGTTTTTCTTGGGCTTTCGCCCTGAAGATCAAAAGAAAATAGGTGGCGATATTGGTGATATCCAAGGTATACATTGTTCTTTTGATATTGAGAAAGCGGAGGTGATAAGGAATTCTGGAGATGAGAGCGTCTTTAGAGTCTTGGTTATAAAGCACCGAGATACTGAAAAATTATCTTCTCTACGATGGTTCCCTGAAATATCTCTGCCATCTGTGTATGTCAAAAGTTGCGATTATGCTATTAAGAATCTTGAATCATCCAATAGTGTAATACATTCATTCATTAAAGCATTGCGTAAAAGGACTATACGCAATATTCTTGGCTTTGAAAGAGTGTTAGAATATTTGGATTGCCTTCTTAATGCTGAACCTACAAAACTCCCTGTAGTGTTAAAAGAGAATCTTTATCTTTTAGGATTGTGTAAAGATTCGAATATTGATCAAGGTACTGTTACAGTAGACTCAATTGAAAACAGCATAAAACGAAATCATAGTGTTGTTGAGAGAATAGGAAATCTGGAACAAGCAGAGCGCCAAAGTATTACCAACTTTTATGCAGACGACAATGGGAATAGCGAAATCCCTGGAAATATTTTGCAATACTATAAGAGTAAAGATGTACACCTTTTGTCCCAAATGGAGTTGTCGGATGTTGAAAATTGTCTTAAATCTGTCAAGTCAAAACCATCTAAGACCAAGAAGAGTAAGCCAAAGAAAGATAATACTAATCCGACATCAACTGCGGCACAATATGTCTTTGATGGGAACGAAGGCGTGATAAATGATTTTCTTTCTTCTATGGAACATGAAATAGACAATCGTACAAATACTGATAGAGGAGGAACTTTCGAAATACCAGTAGGTGATACTACGATTCATGTTAATGTTGTTCCTACAACAGAAAAGATAGCCAACGACATTCTACAAGAAGAGTGTTATGGTGAGATAATTTATGCAGAAGTTGATAATCCTGCGGATGCTATAGACAATGAATCCAAATATAATATAATAAAGTTTGATAAGAATTATTTGGTCAAGGTTTGGGATCGACTTGAAAAGTTAAACAAGATAATTCCAGAAGGAGAATCCATTTCGTCAAACTTACGTAGTTACTTGGATCTTAGGAACAAAATATTTGCTTATAGGAAAAGACTTCAAGATGCTCCGATGTTTCCCGTAATAGCAAATGTTAAACTGTTTTCAGACTATTTAATTACTTATGAAAAATTATTGAATTCCATCAATGAAGATTTTCCGAAGATTTGGAGTATTGCCGCTTCTAATGCCAAAGAGATTGTAAGTACTATCATGGCATTAGATTATATCTTTGTTCTTGGAGATAATCAAAGTACGCATTCAGTACCAACTCCCTTGAACCCACTTTATCTATGGAAATACATTAGGTTAGCAGAAGAAATGCTAGAGAGTAGAGATATTGAAGAGACAGAAGAAGGGATGTTAAGTGAAGATGACAAGGATTTCATAATACGGAAATCAGAGGATATTCCAGATCCATTGTCTCTAATGCTTGTGCCTGCCATTGTAACTCAAGACGAGAATCCAATATACCTTCCTTTATCAGGAAGACTTGGAACTTTACCGGTTTATTCTACCAAACGGCAAATCAATCAGAGCGAAAATGGTATAGACACTCTTAAAAAATCCATAATCAGATATGTTTGTTTATATCCTCATTCTGGAATGATGCTTAGGTTATGTATCATAGACCCGCCCTCTGTTGAAACTGTTGTATCCATGTTGAAATCATTAGATAATTCTAAGGAGTTTTCCATAGAAGGCATAGATCTCTCTATTTATCGAACCAAGGAAACACCATCCGATTGGCTCTCAATAGATGATGCTTCATTAAATGAAGGTATGCTTGGTAGATATAAAGGAAAGAAAAATCTTAATTTCAAATTTCATATTCATAACGAAGTTAATAGTTATGTGGATATATTAAACCATATTGAAGAGAATATCCACATCATGATATTATTCGACCCTAATGAAATGAAAGTTGATAACGCATTAAATAATAGGAATATACATATTCATCCATTATGTGTGCCAAAGGTATATACGTATAATCAACTTGAAGACAGTGTAGAAATAAGACCATCAAACGAAGGTGGTATTTTCTCAACTTATTCTAGCATAATTGAAAAATTAAGTGAGCATCCGTCAAGTTTAAGTCACACTAGTACCTTTTTTAAGACCCCACTCAAAGATACTACATACCAGAAAATGCTGGAGACAAGTGACTGGCTTGTAATATTAGACCAAAATCTTAGGAATTGGGATATAATGCTCAAGTCATCAAGTGAGAAACTATATTATAAGGAAGATAGTTACCGTTCTATTGGCATCTATTCTAATAATTGCAAAAAGTTTGTTCGTGGCTACAATGAACTTATCTCAACCCTCGGTAATTTTATACCAGTCGAAAGTGGTGTTAAAAATATAATAGAGTCTGTTCGAGATATTAACAATGACGGTTTGCTGAGTATTGTTTCACATACTTCCAATAGAATTTTCGATTCTACACATGGAAAAGGGAATTTGGGACTTGCAATTGCAGCAATAACTTACAAGCAGAAAAACCCCAACGCCTTACTTGTTAGCATGGATAGCCAGTTGGCAAGAGAGTGGTTGTCAAATCGTGATGAAGGCATATTGCCAGATTTGGTTGGCATCAACATATCTCCTGAAACAGAAGGTCTTGCGGAAATCGATTTGATTGAGGTTAAAACATACAGAGATAATCCTAATTCATTCAAAATATTAGAGGATAATAGGATTGAAGGTCATGCTGTTGAACAAGTTGTGGCTCTTGACGGTCTCATGAATGAGATTTTTGGCCCAACAGAAAGAATTACAACTATTTCACGAAGAGAGATCCTTCGTGAACAAGTATTTGAATCTTTATTTCAAGATAAAACAGACACAAATCGGAAGGCAGAAATGAGTAAACAATTAAATGAATTGTTTGCAGGTAAGTCCAAAATAACAGTGAACAAACAAATATCATTTGTGGATTTTGATAATGATGAAAGTTCGGTCTGTGATTACTATGGAACAGAAAAATATTCTGATATTAAGATTCGGTTACAAGTTATAGGACGTAATGATATTCAGTCAATTATTACGCAATCAGGATCCAATATTCTTCCTGTAAAAGAGACTGTCCCTAATAATTTGGATATAAAAGAAGATGATGTAGAAGAATCTAAGCCAGATTTAGAATGTACTATCTCTCCAAACGTGGATTCTCTTGATCCAACTCCAAAAATGTCACATATTCATATTAACCCTCACCTACATAGTGCTGTGCAGGAAGATAACAAAGAAGAAATCGAAGAAAATAGTTCACAATTGTACAACATATTATATGCATTTGGTATTAATATCCAAAAAATAGACCCCACTTTAGTTCTTGAAACAGCACGGTTCACCAGATATAAAGTAGAACCCAAGCAAGGGCAAAGTATGCGTGCAATACAGAGTAAGGCTCAGGATATTGCGATTCAGATGGAAGCAAATGGGCTGGTTATGATTAATCACATACCAAATACTCATTTCATTTCCATTGACATCCCCCATGCAAAACAGTTTAAGCCATTGCTCCTATCTGAAAAATTGGAGAATTTAGACAATCTTAATGGCCATCTCAATGTTATTGTTGGACAAAATGCTGAAAACGAAATTGTTATAGAGGACATAGCGGCCATGCCACATTTACTCGTCGCAGGTACAACTGGCTCAGGAAAGACAGTGTTCTTGTATTCTGTCGTAGTGAGTCTGATGCACCAATATTCACCTGATGAAATTCAGTTCCTTATTGTTGACCCCAAGCAGACAGATTTTACATTCTTCGAGGGTTTGCCCAATCTGTATGGAGATCATATTATCACAGATGCGCAGGAAGCACTAACGATGATTAACAATATTAATAATAATGATAAAGAAGAACGGACACAACTACTGCGAGAATCTAAATGTCGAGATATTATATCATATAATCAAAAGCATCCAGAAAAGAAGATGCGACGATTAGTGGTTATTATAGATGAATATGCAGATTTAATTGCCGCATCAGACAACAATGGAAATAGACAAGAATTTGAGAGAATACTGAATATGTTGGCTCAAAGAGTACGAAATCTTGGTATTCACCTAATAATTGCAACTCAAAGGCCTAGTGCGAAAATTGTAACTGGGAGCATTAAAGCGAACTTCCCTTGTAGAATCTCTTTCAGACTAGCATCTCATATTGACTCGCAAACAATCCTAGACGAAACAGGCGCAGAAGATTTGCTCGGTCGTGGAGATATGATTTTGAAAACAGAGAGCAAACGAACGAGAATACAAGGTGTTTATATTTCTGAAGAAGAACTATCTAAATATGTTTCTGATTACATCCGTAAATATGAGCATGGGTAGTGAGAATCACGGGACTTTGATCCGCTGAAGATGGCTGATGTGATAATAATGAACGAGATAAAAACGTTATGAGAAATAAGTAAGACTAGATATGAGCGAAAAGCAGAAATATATTGACTTTGAGGCTTACGAGCGTGTGGCAGAGCCACATAAACGTGAGCGGGTCTCGGCTTGGCGTACTGCAATAGGACTTCAAGACGTAGATGGGCTTCGTGTGTCTGACTATCTGAAGGAAATCGCGGTAAAGCACATTGAGGGTGACATCACCATCGATGAGGTGAGAGAACAGCTACAGTCTTATTATGTGAATAAGACTACGCATGATGCTGACGATGCTGAAAAGGAAGAGGCGGACCGCGTGGCAGCAAACATCACGAAGTTGCTGAATGAAAAGTCTTTTTCATTGACTCCTTTAGAGTTTTTGAACATCCATCGTCATCTGTTTGAGGGTGTCTTTAAGCATGCAGGTGAGATTCGTCCATATGACATCAGCAAAAAAGAATGGGTATTACAAGGCGACACAGTTGTATATGGTCGTGCAGCAGACATTCATGAAGCATTAAAATATGACATACAGACTGAACGAGATTTCAGTTATAAAGGCTTGACTACAGATGAGATTATCTCACATGTTGTAGACTTTGTGACTTTATTATGGCAGAACCATCCGTTCCGTGAAGGAAACACGCGAACAACGGCTGTTTTCGTTATCAAATATCTCCGTTCTTGTGGTTTCAATGTAAATAACGAATTGTTCGCTGATAATTCCTGGTACTTCCGTAATGCCCTTGTCCGTGCCAATTATAGTAATCCCCAGAAAGGCATACAGCCAGACAAGACCTTCCTCGTAAAGTTTTTCCGTAATTTGCTGCTCGGTGAAAACAATGAACTGAAGAATCGATACATGCTGATTGGCTATAAAGATGAAGAAAACGACACCCATACAAGTACCCATGCAAGTACCCATACAAGTTCAATCGACATACAACCTTCTTCTGAGAATGTTACGCGTTTGGTATTGGCAATTGGTAAAGAAGAAATGAGTGTGAAGAGTATGATGGAGGCTGTAGGTTTGAAGAATCGCCCGAACTTTATGGATTATTCTCTTACACCAGCAATAAGAGAAGGATTTGTGTGTATGAAGTATCCTGCCAATCCCCATCATCCCCGTCAACGTTATTTGCTGACGTTAAAAGGATTGATGTTGTTGGACGGTAATAATAGTTAAGAATCAT
>Ga0247608_10006857_pt1 | contig 11866 bp, 13 predicted proteins | sample 176DNAGHGlowgp2_FD_193490 | JGI IMG/M metagenome (GOLD analysis project Ga0247608, IMG submission 193490) | Sheep rumen microbial communities from Palmerston North, Manawatu-Wanganui, New Zealand - 1766 DNA GHGlow gp2 | ecosystem: Host-associated > Mammals > Digestive system > Stomach > Rumen ... | reverse complement strand
CGAGGACGGCGAAAAGGTGAAAATCTATCAGCACAAAAAGGGCAAGCACACCACCGTCATCTTCTTTGCTGAAGAGGACGGCGAGGCTTCGCTGGTAGTCATCGATGGTAAACTCGATATGGCACAACTGATGGAGCAAATGAGTAAAGAGAACTAAACCCCATACAAATATGAAAAAGATTATCTTATCATTTATCGTACTGCTCTCAGTGGGCAGTGCCTATGGTCAGACCGCAGATAAACTGATGGAGAAATACAAGGCGCTAGAAGGTGCCCAATATGAGAATACTACCGAGGAAAGTCGCAAGAGTATTGAAGAGAACAAAGCCGGCTTGAGTCAGAAAGACTATGTCTATGTGCTGAAACACTTCAAGAAAACAGAACAGGTACAACTAACGTTAGACGATGACCAGAAGGAACAACTGAAAAAAGACCTTCAGTCACTGAGGAATTATGAGATGTTGTTTGTGCTAAATGATAACAAGCAACCAGAGGAAGGAAAGAACATCCTTCAGAATATGATTAATCAGACTTTTAGCCCTGATTACCAATTCCGTGTTTACGGCAAGGTGAAAGGCGACGTAGTCAAAGACATGCTGATTCGTTTTGACATGTGGGGCAAGGTGGTATTGTTACATCATGTCGGAAAAATCAAGAAAGACTTCATATTGAAAGGTCTCTACAATGACAATATGGTTCAGGTTGAAGAGGACGTAGACGCTGTAGATATGAAGGAGATTGTGAAGGATGCGAAAAACGGCAATGTGCTTTTCGTCATCGACGGCAAAGAGATTCCAAAACTCCATTCTTTCGAAGAGGCTAAAGAATATATGGAGAAAAACAATTTCCATTTTAACAATGAATCGTGGGTAGTCGGCGGTGCCGTCAAGGAAAAATATCCGAATACCGACAAAAAGGTGGTCATTGAGTTTTCAAGGCAAGAGAAAGAACAGAAATAGCTGAATGGACGCACAGGAGTTCAAGCAACGGTTCATGCCTCACTATAAGCTGCTCTACAGAGTTGCTTACTATCTGACAGGCAATGCGCAGGATGCCGAAGACCTGCTTCAGGACATGTATCTGAAACTGTGGCAGAAGCGCGACGACCTGAAAGAGGAGGCAGACACGCAGGCTTATCTTGTGACCATAATGAAAAACCTGTTCGTCGACCAACGGCGCCATAAACGCATTGACGCCTCTGAGGATATAGAAGCCCAAGCATCGCCTCCTGACGAACGGAGCCTCGACGAACAGATAGGCTCTCGAGACGAGGTCAGACAGGTGGAAGGACTCATCCGGCAGTTGTCAGAACGAGACGCAAAAATTATCCAGATGCACCTGATGGAAGACCGCTCTTACGAAGAGATAGAAAGCGACACAGGACTCTCGCAAGGCAATATCCGCATCATCGTGATGCGAGCGAAAAAGAAACTTAAACAACAATTCCAAAATATCACCAAGACATGGATGAACTGAATGATAAAGCGTTAGAACAAATCCTCATCCCCAAAGGACTGAAAGAACGACTTTCGGCCAAAATCGACGAGTGGGAGCAAGAGGAGAGGAATCAAAAGGCCCAGCGCCGTCGCCTGCTGCCCAGCGTCCTGCGCTATACGGCTGTTGCCGCCAGCGTCGCCCTCGTCTTTGGTGTGGGGTATCACTACCTGCAAAAGGACGAGCCTGTGAATCTTGCTGAACAGGATACCTATCAGGATCCAGTGAAGGCACAGCAGGAGGCAGAACGCGCCTTGAACCTTCTGGCAGCCAACCTGAACAAGGGCATGGGGCATCTGGAAAAGGCAAAAGCCCTGAGCGACAAGGCCCAGAAAAAATTAAACAAACAACTAAAAGTGTTGAAATAACATGAAACAGATCATTATAAGAACCCTGCTATGCGCAGTAGTAGCAATGGCAAGCCTCACCGCCAACGCCCAGGTTAAGGCATTCGAGAAATATGCCAACATGAAGAATGTGTCGTACGTTTACATTTCCAAATACATGTTAGGAATGGCCAGTAAAGCTTCTATGCCTTCAGTTCCTAGTGTGGAAATGAAAAGCCTGGCCAGCAAACTGACAGGCATACAGATTGTCAGCTCAGAAGAAAAAACAGCACGTGCGAAACTGAGGAATGACGTGAAGGACATTCTTGCACGTGACAAATATGAGGTACTGATGCAGATGAGGGAAAATGGCGAAAAAGTAGATATCTACCACTGCGTAGGCAAGCAACAATCCGTCGTTGTCATGCTAATGGACGAAGACGACAGCGCAACGGTAATGATATTCTCTGGCAATTTCACTTTGGATGATGTCATGAAAATGACAGAATAACCTTCCCCGAAACATAGAACGGTCAAGCATTGTATAAAAGACGAGTAAGACACTCGCCTTCCACCAGTTTCTTGTCAACTTTTAATTTCACGATCTGCAATTAAAATTCGGTATAACGATACTGGAAAATTCTGAGATATCCTACATTTTCTTCAACTATATGTACCATTAAAAATATTATCGCTGACAGCGCTTTTCTAAGTTAATTTCTGATAAAACGATGGTTTTTGGCGGAAAAGTTAGTACCTTTGCACTTTATATTTAAAGAAGGCAAAAAAGAAATGTCGACGATATTACATATAGAGACCAGTACAAATGTTTGTTCCGTAGCCGTATCGGAGGACTCACACGTCATCTTTCAGCAGGAAGATCACAGTGGTTTGGGGCATGCGGAGAAATTGGGGACGATGGTTGACGAGGCCCTCTCGTTTACCGACAATCACGCCATCCCGTTTGATGCCGTCGCCGTCAGTTGCGGACCAGGTTCCTACACAGGCTTGCGCATTGGTGTATCAATGGCTAAGGGAATCTGCTATGGAAGGGATCTGAAACTGATTGCCGTGCCCACGCTGGAGCTGTTGTGTGTGCCTGTGCTGCTACGGGAGATTCCTGAGGAGGATGCCCTGCTCTGTCCGATGCTTGATGCCCGACGGATGGAAGTGTATGCAGGCATCTACGACAGAGCCTTGAAGCCCGTTAGGGAAATCAGCGCAGACATCGTAACTGAAAAAACTTATAAAGAATATCTTGACCAGCGCCCCGTGTATTTCTTTGGCAACGGTGCCCAGAAATGCATGGAGACTATTCATCATCCGAATGCCCACCTGATAGAAGGCATAGAACCATTGGCTAAGTGGATGCAGCCTTTGGCTGAACGTCGCCTGCTGAACGAACAATTCGAGGACGTTGCCTACTTCGTGCCCTACTATCTGAAGGACTTTGTGGCAAAGCTTCCAAAGAAATTAATATAATAGAACATGGATATCAAAGGATTAGACTACAACACGCAACGCACCAAGCTTATTCTGGCGGAATATGGGCGTGAGATTCAGAAGATGGTGGAATATGCCTGTGAACTGCCCACCAAGGAAGAACGCCTGAAATGCGCGATGGCCATTATCCGGCAGATGGAGAACAAGAATCCCCAGTTGATGGACAATGCCGACTACGAGCAGACCCTATGGAACCATCTCTATCTGATGAGCCATCGGGAACTTGATATTGATTGGCCCTTCGATGTATCAGAAGCCGACAAGATCCTCTCTAAGCCCGACCCATTGCCACTCCCTGACGGACATATTAAACTGCGCCATTATGGTCATCTGGTAGAAGAATTACTCGATCTCCTGAAAACAATGCCTGAGGGTGAAGAGCGCGATGCCTTGGTGAAAAAAACAGCCAATCAGATGAAGCGTGATCTGGTATTGTGGGGGCACGGATCTGTAGAGGATGAACGCGTTGCTGACGATTTGGCGCGTTACACTGACGGCAAAATCCAGCTTGATCTGAACACATTTAAGTTTGAGAAAATCAATCTCAACGAAAGCAAGCAATCTGGCAAAAAGAAGAAATAAAACGACCAGCCTATGGCATCATTTATCATTGAGGGAGGCCATCTCCTGAGTGGCGAGATTACACCACAAGGTGCCAAGAACGAGGCACTTCAGGTAATCTGTGCCACCCTGCTGACAAGTGAGGAAGTCATCATCCATAATATTCCTGACATCCGCGATGTCAACAACCTGATACAGCTGCTCCGAGACATCGGTGTAAAAGTATCAAAGAGAGAGACTGGCTCCTACACTTTTCAGGCAGACTCCCTGAATCTAGACTATCTGGAGAGCGACGAGTTTGTGCAAAAATGCGCAGAACTCCGTGGGAGCGTTCTGATGATTGGTCCGCTATTGTCCAGGATGGGTAAAGCTGTCATCACCCAGCCTGGTGGCGACAAAATAGGCCGTCGCCGACTCGACACCCATTTCCTCGGCTTCAAGAAATTAGGTGCAATATTCAATCGTGTTGAGAATCGGAACGTCTATGAGATTGCCGCCAAACAACTCAAAGGTACCTACATGCTGCTCGATGAAGCCTCTGTGACAGGAACTGCCAACATCATCATGGCTGCCGTTTTTGCCAAAGGCACTACCACCATCTATAATGCAGCATGTGAACCTTATCTGCAACAACTCTGTCATTTGCTGAACCTGATGGGTGCCAACATCAGCGGTATCGGTTCCAATCTACTGACTATTGTCGGAGTGAAAAGTCTGCACGGAGCTGAGCATACGATTCTCCCCGACATGATTGAGGTGGGTTCGTTTATAGGCATGGCCGCCATGTGTGGCGACGGTGTCCGGATTAAGAATGTCTCTGTCGGCAATCTCGGCATCATTCCAGATGCTTTTCGTCGTCTGGGCGTAAAAATCAAAGTTGAGGGTGACGACCTCATGATTCCTCGCCAGCGTCATTATGAGATACAGTCGTTTATCGACGGTACTATCATGACCCTCGCTGATGCCCCTTGGCCAGGATTGACGCCCGACCTTCTTTCAGTGTTGATAGTGGTAGCCACTCAGGCTCGTGGCAGTGTGCTTTTCCACCAGAAGATGTTCGAAAGCCGTTTGTTCTTTGTCGACAAACTCATCGACATGGGCGCCCAGATCATTCTCTGCGACCCTCACCGAGCTGTCGTTGTAGGCCATGACCGCAAGATCACACTTCGCGGAGGTCGCATGTCAAGTCCTGATATACGTGCGGGTATCGCCCTGTTGATTGCCGCTATGAGTGCTAATGGCACAAGCCGCATCGACAATATTGAACAAATAGATCGTGGCTACGAGCATATCGAAAATCGTCTCAACGCCCTTGGAGCAAGGATCGGGAGGAGTGAGAGATGAGAAAATAAGATAGGACAGAAGAATTGAGATGATAAGAGAAAGAGAGGTTTATATGATCGGACGGCTGGGAAAGACGCACGGTGTGAAGGGGGAAATCAGTTTCCTCTTCGACGACGATGTGTTCGACCGCGTGGATGCAGACTATCTGATACTGAAGGTCGACGGACTATTGGTGCCTTTCTTTATCGAGGAATACCGCTTCCGGAGCGAGACCAATGCGATTGTGAAGTTCGAGGACATCGATACCCAAGAACGAGCCCGCGAACTGACGGGTTGCGAGGTATTCTTTCCCCGTGCCCTTGCAGAAACCAGCGGTGACAGTCTCTCGTGGGCAGCCATCGCTGGTTTCGACATCATCGATGCAGACAGCAGTAAAGTCATTGGCCGCATCACATCTGTCGATGATTCGACCATCAACATTCTTTTCTGCCTTGAGGACGGTCGGCTGATTCCCGCTTCCGAGGAATTCATCACCGCCATCGACCAGCAAGCCCACACCATCACGATGCATCTGCCCGAGGGGTTGCTTGACCTCTGACATTTTAGAATCTTTATAAGTACAGATGAAAGCAATATCGAGAATTATTCGTAACTTTGCAGCCAAATTGTGAAAAAGAAGCAATGAAAGAGAAAAGACAAATCGCCATACTCGGCTCTACAGGGTCGATAGGAACACAGGCCCTTGAGGTTATCGAGGAGCACAGTGACCTGTATGAGGTTTACTGTCTGACTGCGAACAATAAAATAGAACTTCTGGCAGAACAGGCCCATAAATTCAAGCCTGCAGCCATTGTCATTGCCAATGAACAGCGTTACGACGAGCTGAAAGCGCTGATGAGCGATATGCCCGACATAAAAGTATATACCGGCGCTCAAGCCCTCAATGAAATCGTAGAGGCTGGTCCCATCCACATGGTACTCACCGCGATGGTTGGCTTCGCTGGCCTCAATCCCACCATCCACGCCATCAAGGCCGGCAAAACCATCTGTCTGGCTAATAAAGAAACGCTGGTGGTGGCAGGCGAACTGATACTTCAGCTTGCCCAGCAATACCATACGCCTATCTTGCCCGTCGACAGTGAGCACTCTGCTATCTTCCAGAGTCTGGTAGGCGAGGATCAGAATCCGATAGAAAAGATTCTGCTGACAGCTTCTGGCGGCCCCTTCCGTCTGAAGACTATGGAAGAAATCGCCCATATGACAAAAGCCGATGCCTTACGCCACCCAACCTGGGACATGGGCGCAAAGATTACCATCGACTCAGCCTCAATGATGAACAAGGGTTTCGAGGTCATCGAGGCCAAATGGCTCTTTGGAGTTGATGCCAAACAGATTCAGGTATTGGTGCATCCGCAGTCAATAGTGCATAGTGCCGTGCAGTTTCAGGACGGCTCAGTAAAGGCCCAACTTGGTGTGCCCGACATGCGATTGCCGATACAGTATGCTTTCTCATTCCCGCAACGTCTGCACCTGAGTGGCGAACGTCTCGATCTGTTTAAGGCCCAGCATTTGGAATTCTTTGAGCCCGACCTAAAGAAGTTCCGTTGTCTGGCACTCGCTTTCGAGGCCATCGACAAGGGCGGTAATATGCCTTGTATTGTGAATGCAGCCAATGAGATTGTAAATCGAGGGTTCCTCGAAGACAAGTGTGGTTTCCTCGAGATGGGTGACATCATCGCAGAGACCATGCAGCGTGCTACCTTCGACAAGAATCCTTCTTACGACACCTACATTGCGACCGACGCTGAAGCGCGCCGAATCGCCAGTGAATTAATGAGATAGAAATATATGGAAATATTCTTAATTAGATTACTTCAATTCATGCTGGCCATTGGCCTGCTGGTGCTGCTCCATGAGGGCGGTCACTTCTTCTTCGCCAAACTCTTTGGCGTCCGCGTAGAAAAGTTCTACCTGTTCTTCGACCCAAGCATCTGGAAGTGGGACGGTAGCCTGTTTAAGTTCAAACCCAAGAACAGCGACACACAATATGGTGTGGGATGGCTGCCACTTGGCGGCTACTGTAAGATTGCTGGTATGATCGATGAGAGCTTCGATACAGAGCAGATGAAACAGCCTGAGCAGCCCTGGGAATTCCGTGCAAAACCCGCTTGGCAACGCCTGCTAATTATGATTGGCGGTGTGCTCGTCAATTTCCTCCTCGCCTTGTTCATCTACGCCATGATCCTCTTTCATTGGGGCGATACCTATATCCCCGTGAAGGACATGACCTTAGGTATGAAGTTCAACACAGAGGCCAAGGCCCTCGGTTTTAAAGATGGTGATATCCTTGTGGGTACTGACAAGGGCGAGTTCAAGGACTTCAGTGCCGATCTCTACCGCGACCTCTCTGAGGCCACACGTGTTGACCTGATTCGCGAGGGAAAGCAGATGAGCCTCAACCTGCCTGGTGACCTCAACCTGCTGAACATGTTGAAAGCTGAGCCATCATTTGTGCGCCCATTGGTGCCCGCTGTCATCGACAGTGTGATGGACAACTCCCCTGCTTCGGAGATTGGTCTCCAGAAGGGTGACAAGATCATCGCCCTGAATGGCAAGCCTATTGATTCCTACAACGAGTTTACAGAGCAGATTGGTGTATTGGAGGACATGATGACCGCTGCCAAGAGTCAGGCCGACAGTCTGAAGATTCGCACAGCTACGATTGTCATTGAACACGAAGGACTTGTTAAGTCTGCATCCGGCGAACAAACAGCCGAAGCCGCCATGGTAACCGACACTGCTTCTATCACTCTGACACCAGACCTCAAGGTCGGTTTCTTTGTCAAAACCATTGCGGGCATCTACAAGCCCTATACCCGTGAATACGGCTTCTTCGAGAGCATCCCCGCCGGCATCAAGTACGGATGGAACGTGCTGGCAGGCTACGTTGGCGATATGAAGTATGTCTTCACTGCCGACGGTGCCAAGTCATTAGGTGGTTTCGGTGCTATCGGAAGTCTCTTCCCACCCATGTGGGACTGGTATCTCTTCTGGAAGATGACCGCCTTCCTATCTATCATCCTTGCCTTCATGAACATCCTGCCTATCCCCGCCCTCGACGGTGGTCATGTGCTGTTCCTGATCTACGAGATGATTACTCGTCGTAAGCCCTCAGAAGCCTTTATGATCCGTGCTGAATATGTAGGTTTCGGCATCCTGATTCTCCTAATGGTGGTAGCGAACCTCAACGACATCTTGCGCTGGCTCGGATACATGTAAGTTTCACTGCCAACAAATATATAGCCACGATGATCACATAAATCATCGTGGTTTGTGTTTTAGTGGGGTGCAGGTCATCGATGCTGGCACCTGGTATCATGGCTATCTTTGCCAACAGACTATTCATTACTGCGACAATACAAAATAAAATGTACGCGAGCGAGGGCATCTGGAGCACCACCAATGAAAGATAAAGTATCAGCATGGCTGCTGGAATCACGATGAAGTTCGTCAGAAGGAAATAGCAGGAGAAGCGTCCGAAATAATAGGCAATCAGCGGCGCAGTGCCTATCTGTGCAGAAAGCGACACCGCCACCATTCCCCACAGCCATCTTACCACTCGATGCGACATCAGGTATTCAGCTGTGAAGACACTCTCCATCAAAGGCACGAAAAGCAAAATCGAAAAAACGGCCATATACGACATCTGAAAGCCGACATCGAAAAGTGACATCGGACTGATCATCAACATAACGATAGCGGTGAAGGCGAGTGTATTTACAGACATTCTGTCGCGATGGCCCAACGATAAAAGAGCATAAATACTGAGCATCATTGCTGAGCGCACCACACTCGTCGACATACCCACGAGAAATACAAATGCCCAGACACTAAGGATGATAATGACCTGCGACACCACCTGCCAACGCCGCTTAAAGACGAATAGCGTCAAGAGTGTATAGATAATACCCAGATGCAGACCGCTAAGCGCTAAGACATGCGAGGCTCCCGTAACAGAATAGACATCCTTCATATCCTGCGTCAAAGCCGATTTGTCACCCAATGCCATCGCAGCCACAACGGCATAGGCATCGTCATCCGCTACCGCTGTGGAGCGAAGGCGAACCAGTAGTTGGCTGCGATATTTCAGGAAAGCGAGCCTCATCCGCTCCAACCGCGATAACTGTGACAGCGACACCTTTGCCTTTTGCCATTTCCAGCTGGCTACAAACGTCCGACCTGTAAATCCATGAATCTCCAGATAGCGGCGATAGTCGAACGACCCCCTTCGCCAATCACTGTTCGCTTCAATACGCGATTGGATCTGCAGGCCGTCACCGATTCGCAAGCCCCTACTCCGATTATCCTTATAAAGATAGCATTTCAATTTGCGACCACTCTGAGCCAACAACACATCCACCGCCATTGTCTTCGGTTTCTCCACAGGCTCAGACATGACCACAGCCTCATAACTTACCTCGCCATCAGGCCAGATCACAACTTGTGATGCCTTCTGCCGCTCCATCAACATCCAACCGAGTAAGACGAAACAAAGAGCGATGGTTACAGACTGCCAATGCTCATGTTTCCACAACAATAATGCGACGGCTACCATTACCCCGAATATCAGCATCAGCCACCAGCCGACTGTAACCCTATCACCGACAACGATTCCTGCCATCAGACAGATGGCCAAACGTAGCAACGGCGCTTCATTCCAGAACTGTTTGTTTCTCATAATCCTTAAGTTTAACGCTGCAAAGATAATAAAAAAAGGTAAAAGTGAATAGTGAATCGTGAAAAATTTTCTGCCGCTCACTATTTTTTTGTACCTTTGCAGCCGTTATGGAAGTAATTAGCATGCCCATGTGGGCTTGGATCTTGTTTTATGCACTCGTCATCGTCATGCTCTATGCCGACCTGAAGTTGTTTGGCCGGAAGGGACAGCATGAGGTGAGCATCAAAGAAGCCATTCAGATGACGTTCGTATGGATCGGTGTCTCTCTCATCTTCTGTGCAGGCATTTATTTCTATGAAAACGAAAACAAAGCGATGGAGTTCTTAGCAGGTTACCTCATCGAAAAATCGCTGTCGATGGATAATCTCTTTGTGTTCCTCATGCTTTTCTCGTTCTTCGGTGTCCAAAGGAAATACCAGCACGAGGTATTGTTCTGGGGTATCTTTGGAGCCCTGATCCTTAGGAGCATCTTTATCTTTGCTGGAGCGGCAATGGTGCAGCGCTTTGAATGGGTACTTGGTCTTTTTGGCGTTTTCCTTATCTATACGGGCATCAAGATGTTCAGCCACAAAGACAATGAGAGCGTGGATCCCTCGAAGAATATCTTCGTCAAACTGTTCAAGAAGTTCTTCCCTGTGACGGATCAGATGCATGAGGACAAGTTCTTTATCATCGAAGGCGGCAAACGCCTAGCGACTCCGCTCTTCATCGCCCTATTGGTGATCGAGACCACCGATGTAGCCTTCGCAGTAGACTCCATTCCCGCAGTGTTCTCCGTGAGCCGCGATCCGTTTATCGTGCTCACATCGAATATTTTCGCCATTCTTGGACTGCGCGCCCTCTATTTCGCTCTCGCAGCCATCGCCCAATATTTCACCTATCTCAAATACGGTCTTGGCATCATCCTCAGTTTTGTGGGTGTGAAGATGTTGCTCGACGTGTTCGGGATCTGTGAAGTTCCCACTTGGATGTCGCTCCTGATCATCTTTGGGGTGTTGGTGCTGTCAATGGCAGCTTCTGTCATATTATCCAAAGCAAGAAAGCAATAGGGTGCCTCTCTTATTTTGGAAGGTAGGTGCGATAAACAAGATAATAACCGTCGCCTTTGAGTGTAAAGACAGAGCCGAGGGCCTCATTGAGTGTTCCCTGCCATAGTTGATCATAAGGATAAGACGCCCATTTAAGCCCCTCTGACGACAACTGCCTGCAGTCAACATTAAAGATGCTGACCTGCTGTCCTGTGAAAGACTCAAACGACGCCTCACCTTTAGCAACGACAAACCAGCCTTCATCAGTTGCCATCAATGGCTCCACGTCCATCTCCTGTGCATAGCGCACCATCAGCGAGATGTTTCCTAAAGTGTGGTCCTCACGTCTACCCGTCGCACCCAGATAGGCAATTCGTCTCATACCTTTCGACAAGCAGTAGCGCGTTGCTTTCGTCAGATCATTATCCTCCTGCTCGTCAATCTGTATCAGACGACTTCTCAGTTCTTCAGGCACGGAATCGCCATCACCCACGATAGCATCGCACTGCGGCCAATGGCACGCAGCTCCATCGCAACAGGCCACATAACGTGCCTCGCGCAACAATCGCAATGGTTCTTCGGCTGTGGGAAACAGTCCATTAGCCAGAATGACAGCATCAAACCTGTTCATCTATGGTAACTTTAGACATCATCTTTTTCCACTTGTAATAGCCGGCAATAGCGATAAGGACATACAGACCGTAAAGTCCTGCCTTGAAGGGGATACCTTTTTGGATATAGAGCACACAGCACACGACATCGACCACTATCCAGAACAGCCACTGCTCCAGATATTTCCGGGCCAGTGCCCACAAGCCGACAAATGACAGCGCATTGGTAAAAGAATCAAGCACAGGCACGGTGGAATTGGTCCACGTAATGAGAATATAGTAAACTACGCCCCATGCTACGAAGAAACCCACCGTAGCTGA
>Ga0247608_10006856_pt1 | contig 11869 bp, 14 predicted proteins | sample 176DNAGHGlowgp2_FD_193490 | JGI IMG/M metagenome (GOLD analysis project Ga0247608, IMG submission 193490) | Sheep rumen microbial communities from Palmerston North, Manawatu-Wanganui, New Zealand - 1766 DNA GHGlow gp2 | ecosystem: Host-associated > Mammals > Digestive system > Stomach > Rumen ... | reverse complement strand
CCTTACCATTTGGCGAAGGGACTAAAATTTGGCTGCTAAGGGCAAGTTAGCAGCCTTTGAGAGTGATAGTCACTCCCTCTGATCCACCACTCAGATTTTGATATGGGGATCTGAGAAACCCCATAAACACTGGATGTGAGGGGAGTCGAACCCCTGTCCGAAACTAATACTTAATAAATTCGTCTACATCTTAGTTTGCCAACTGTGTTATTGCCGGCGGAAACACTGCTTGCAAACGAAGCAAACCGCTTGACTATTTTCTCCGATTCTACCGAGTCGACGGAGCCTCAAGTCGTTGTTATCGGTCATCTCAGCTGATTACTTTAGTCACTGGAGCAGTGAGTCATAGCTGAAAACTCTTACTCACAGAACCGTAAGTCAAGGCCTACGGAATGGTTTGCATCAATCCCTAAGGATCAAGCAGCCATCTGCATAGGACGTCTAGCGTCTATATTTAGTTTTGGTTATAGGTGACCACCCGATGCAAATTTACTGTTCTTAACCCCGTCGAAACCACTTACACACCCGAGGTATCTTCTCTTAGAGAATAAGCTTCTTGTCGGACTCGAACCAACAACCTGCTGATTACAAATCAGCTGCTCTAGCCAAACTGAGCTACATTCCGAATTTTTCAAATATACTGTTCAAGAACTTTCTTGACAACTGCGTTATAATCTCCTCTTGAGCATGAATCAGAACCGCATAACATTGGAAGTGTTTGCTCAACTAAATTAGTGCAAACATCCCATAATTCTTTACATAACTCATCAGTTGTTTCAACTGCAGGATATGCTCGGTTATCTTCATAATTGAATTTACCCCGTTTGTTGTCATGCTGAAATTTATCAAGAAGGCTCCTGTAGTCATTAAGCTCATCACCAATCCATCCAAATATTGTATCCATGTAATCGGACGGTTTCAATTTTCTGCCATCAGGTTTAACAGTAATTGAACCTGCATCAGAAAGCCAACTAGAAATTTCACCAATCCAATGATTCACATATTCAGCTCGAATATCATGATAAACTACAATCTTAATGAGATGCTCCATCAAACTTCCTGCATAGAAGCTTGCACGTTCTAATGCTGTTGATCTAGGCATTGACATCGCATATACATATCGGAACATTACGTTAGCCTCCTATCTATTGTGTTAACTATATTATATGATAAATATATGAAAAAGTCAAGATGATTTTTAAATTTTTTTACTTGAACTACCATACATAAATAGGTGATCCACAATACTCGCAAACACAAATGCCATTTGAATCAATGCGGGTGAGAGGAAGTGCTGCAGCACAATGCGGACAAGTTGTAACTGAAATACGTCTATCAAGAGGCTTATCGCACGAGCTGTCTGACGAATTGCCTAGTACTTGCCAACCTATTTCATCCAAATAGCAATACATAGTACCATCTGGAGTTGTACAAACATCTCCATTCTTACCTTCAAGATTAGAAATATTGTTCTTCATGCCTACATAATAGAAAGATGATAAACTTCTCATCTCTGCAATAGCTTCGTCTACTCCCATACAAACACTCCATTCAAACTCTCCAAGTTATCAATAATGACGTCCTGTCCGGAACAACTTCTATTAACTATTGTCATGAAGTAAATCCAATCAGCGGCCTCTTCTACTGTCGTCCACCTTTTTAAAGGTGTTAAGTCCATTATCTGATTCCATAACTCTGGATTATTCATTACTGGCTCGTTGCTGTCTGTGAGAACTCCTCCGAAGGATAAGCTGTTGCAGGTTGCACCATACTGAGCAATCTCTTTTGCAACCCACTTAGTATATGCGAGCACACCACCTTTAGACGCAACATACTCACCGAATTCTGTCCCATTATGAGCGGATACTGAAGCCTGATTAAGGACGGATCTTATGAATGGATTGTTAAGTGCGTACTTCTCTGTTGTGTTCATGAGTCCCTTAAGATTTATGTCGATATCGCGGCCTGAACCTTGTACGCCAGCATTATTTATGAGGATATTTACACCGTCAAGATCAGGCAGCTCGTCACGATCGCACACGTTTGCAATAAAGTGAGTGTAGCCTAGCTCTTTAGCGATGTTATCTTGCATGGGCAAGATATCTATTCCGAAAACCTCGTGTCCGTTATCTATGAATTTCTTTGCAGCAGCAAGTCCCATGCCTGTTGCTGAACCTGTTATTACGACTCGCATGGTAGTAACTCCTCCTCACTTGACGTAACGATTTGATGCAAAGTTAGAAGGTACAAACTGCATCACTGAAGACAGGGGGATACGAACCGCATTCTCTCCTGTATCCTGTACTCCAATCATTACAGGCTCAGTAGTGCACAATACTATACAGTTATCGACTATAGACCAAGACTGTATATTATAAACAACAACTCTGCGATCAATAAACTCAACATAAAATTTCATTGTAATGCTACTCCCTCTTCAGATATTCAGATGAAACCCACGACGATAAGCTTTCTTGATATCGTTCATTTAAATACGCTTCAAATCGTTGAACAAGCGATTGAGTTTCTGCATGATTGAATTTGCTTTCATTTTCAATGTCAGCTCCGATCAGGGCGGAAACTAGTCGAATAACTTCCAAACGGCTGAATTCCATGCTTCTCTCCTTTCAAATTCGAATTCGCTCAAGTCTGCACAATGGCTTTCTGCTCTTCTTTTCTCGAATCTCTATAATATCCCTACCTAGCTCAGTTACGTTGATTTTACGCTTATCGCAACTTTCAATGTACTCAAATTCTTTGAGTTGATGAAGAAGTTCACTAGGTGTTGTGGTTTCTTGCACATACACGATCTTGTCTGATGTTTTTGTTTGATTAACTGCCCAACTTCCGTTGTTATCCCAAACATCCATATACAATACAGGTCTGTATCTTAGCATTTTAACTCCTCCACTTTTCAACCATCTTTTGGTGGCCCTCTCGAGCCTGGTCTTCGTTTGCATATCGCATTGAATCTACTTCAGGATACATCTGACGTATTCCTGTTACAGGATTGATCTTGAAGACCATTGTTTCGTAGAAACCGTCAAATGTGAGACAAGTATCTACAACTGCTTGGCCCCAGATCTTTGCATATATTACATCAGTTAATTTAAAGTTAGCCATCAGAATTCCCCTTTCAGAAAATATATAAGGTCTTAACTGTGCAGAAATTCACTGACGGATTTGTAAGTTTTGCCTGTGCGACGAAACCATGTTCGGTCAAAAGTACCTGTCCGGCCACGCTTGTCAACAAGAATGTAACTACTGCTGTCTTCCACGGGTTCTAACACAACTAGCAATTCTCCCTTTTCTAACTCACGGCCTCCTCCGTACACATGATCAAGTAGCTCAACTTCAGCGCAGTAGGACAACTGAGATGTGTCGTAATACATTTGTACGACAGAACGAATTTCACTGTATTTGTGATCCTGAATGATGCCTTCAATTATTGTCGTACCAAATAGTACCATCCTTGCCTGGTTGGGCATATTCACAAGTGCACGATAGGTCTGATCAGCTGTTTCGAGTCCTTTGTCAAATGATAAAGCAAGTTCTGGCACGCTGCCTACAGGAACAAGTTTGTCTAGTCCAGCTTCATCAAATACAAGACTGTTGAACCCCTTGATCCGGTACAGCAAGGCAGGTCCTGTGGTAGAACCATTTGCAAACTCTTCCTTGTACGCACTTTCAATTTCTACAACGAATTTCTGGCCTACTTTATACTTCATAAATCGCCTCCTGGTTAATGTAGTTATATTATAAGTTATTTTGCACAATTTGTCAAGCAAATATTTTACTAGATATGCAGCTGCTTTCTGATTTGATTCATAGCTTCCTGTGCTGATTCCTTAGTAATAAGTATATCACAGAGCAGTGACTGCGGAATTCTCTCCTCTGTCTCTTTATTAAAGAACTCAAAATTCAGGGACATAACTCCATATTCATCAAGTGTGATACCATGATTGGTCACAATATTGGGCGGACAGATTGGATCTATATGCTGCGAAATAAGAACTAAAGCTCGTTGAGCATCTAACGTGCAATCTGAACCTATTGGACGCCAGATAAGCGATTTGTGATAATCAGATATGATTGAGTTTATACTTGTACTCAATTCAAGTAACGACATAAGGTCTGAATTTTCTTTCAGCCGATTCTGAACGTCTTCAGAAGTTACAGTGGATGTAGAATCCGGTAAGCCTATAGTCACATTCGGCAGGTCTTCAACATACGTTATTTTAATTTCACGCCCTAGCGGATTTAGTTGGCTTCCGATTATTTTAATATTCGGAGTCTGCGAAATCCAGTAATGCAATATAGTGAAACTGTCAAGTGTTATCGTCTTACACGTTTTCGCTCCATCTTTGTCATATTTCTTTTCTATTTTGAAATCAAGATCTGCGGTATCAACTAACTTGCATTCTGGAGGAATTGACCCTCCATAAGGGTCAACTTCGACATGCTTCTGTAAAGCATGGCAGTAAACAGAAGTTGTTGAATCTGCAACAGAACATGGGCATTCCCAACAATTCTCTGGACAATCTTGTTTATATTCAACTCTAAATGACATGTTGCATTCTCCTTTCAACAAAATGAACATTTCCATTGTAGGATATCTCTATTTTAGACAAGGAAATGAACAAAGGAAACCACTTCAACCATATAACAACTTTTCCTGCAGTCACTGGATGCTGCTTGTCAGGTTTTGATAAAGTTTGTCTTGCCTCTTGCTAATCAATACAGTAACTAGTATTGTGTATCTTTCACTCAGTAGCCCAGGGACTTACCTCACTGCCTCCGTTTATTTTGGAAAAGTAAACCACTAATAAAAAGACGGTAATTCGTCAGATACACCACTTGGAATACCCGCTTTGTTTTTTACGAACCATACCCATCTATTGAACATCCTCCAATTTGTGTAGACCCAATCTGGATTCACGTCGTGTTCTAACCAATTAGTTGCATCAGTGGTAGTTAAAAAGAAATGAAGGCCGGCTCCACATTCACGATTTGTGTTACTATCTACATTCACTTCGTATGTCTGATTAAGGATATATTCGAAGGTATCTGGAGCATTAATAGACCCAAACAGAATGTTATCAGAATCGCAAACATACGCAGGGGCTAGATGGATAGATCTATCAAAAATGCGAAATCCATAATAGTCGATGACTTCTGTAAATGTGTATTTATTGCACCTGCATTTTAAACTCGGTCTTCCGTCTTCACTGAGGGGCTGGATAACCTGAGCGTCGTCTGGGATTTCTACTTTAATTAAAGCAAGCTTTTTAGTTACTCCGCTACACAGTACAAACTTGTATCCAGTTGTCATCTAATTTCTCCTCCTCTGTTCGTGTTAATCGAGAAAAAGCATTCCACCTATCTAGAAGCCAGCAGCCGCTTACTTTCGTTGTCATCCACTCTGTTGCATCCTGCGGAGAATTAAAGAAATTAATACCTGCTGCACAGTCCTTATGATAATCTGTATCAATGTCTGACACTATTTCCTGACCCCAACGATAGACAAATTCGGAATCTGCAATAGATGCAAAAGTTGTAATAGACGGGTCAACTATCGGTTTAGGGTCGATTAAAGTTATGTATGCACCAGTATAGGGTAGTAAGGGGAAAGGGTCGTGATCAATTCTAACACTGCGCTCAAATTCTAGTTTATAGTAATTAACAACTTCTACAAACTTTGTTTTATCAGATCTGTGTTTCTTACTGTAGATATAAGACGGAGGTGCTAAGTAACGAAGTGTCGATTCAACGTATGGTTCTACCTGGCCAACAACAGGATTCACAACTGTCGCTCCGGGAAGAATCTCTAACTTAATCAACGCAAGACAGCACTTATATGCGTTGCAAAACACAAACTTATATCCTTCCATATTTTAAACTCCTCTAGGATTTCCATGAATTATGTCCCAGTAATGTGAACCGCTGTGCAGATTGTAGCTTATTCTAGGCTCAGTTGATAAAGGATGTAACGGGTCAACTATCGGCTCAGAATCATTATACTCATTTGCACCTTTGCTCGCATCCTTATGATGCGAGCAATAAGCCGATCGCATTCTGACCATCATCTTATCAATCTCTTTTATCTGAGCATTGAGGATATCAAATTCTTGATGGTACAAATGATTAAGATTCCGGTTAAAGTCACTTTGAGGACTCGGGCCAAATCGCAAACAGCACTGCTGCATAATCCTTTGAATCTCATACTTGCGATGCTCACAAGCTTCTTTAGATTTTACTAAAAATTCATAATCGGTTAAGTTCATGTAGATCTCCCTGTTTTATGCACACAACGTGTTCATTATTTGTGCCAAAATGGCTACTATTTGTTAGCGTTTCTACAACATAACGTTCCCAACCGGGATCAACTATCTTACATACCATAACATACTCATTAGCATTTGGTACATTCTGTATAACGATTTTGAGCCAATCACATTGGCTTAGTGCCTTAGCGGATTGATCAAACCCCTTGAAATTATAGTCTTCAAAACATCTGCCGGTTTTTGGATCTGAATAAGGAGGGCAGATAAATACTGAACACTCTTTGTCAAATGTAAATGTATGTGCGTCTCCTAACTCAATATTACGACTATGCTCTTTATGCCACTTAACTAACTTGGGATTTAAGTCAATCCCGACATATTCTCGTCCCAATGCAACTGCTGCATCGTTTCGCATACCCCAACCTGCAAACGAATCTACAATTGTATGCGAAGTGCAGTACTGATTGATAATGCGCTCCGCTAATGATTTGGAGAACCAAGAGGGTTGTTTACATGTTCTAGTTACATTCATTGCAGTCAAAATCTGCTTAGATCCTATAAATCCACCGACATAATTAATTCGATTAAGAATCATTTTCCAGCGGACCTTCTCGTCATTAAATGCCTCAAAGCTGGAAGGACTATTATCAACTCGAACATCGTAGAAACAATGGGGCCGGTCTTCTGCATAAGGAAAACTCGGTTTGTCAAATAACGCAAGATCGACGCCAATCAAAGGTTCAGGGCACTTATTAAGGTATTTAAGTCCGTTGGATTCTGCGCTGTTAGGCCTACCAAATAGCTGCTTTGAACTTGAATCTGTTATTAGAACAACATGATGCTGCTTATATGCTTTAAGTTTATGCTCAATAGGGACTACATTAGGCCTGCTATCGAATGCACCCTCCAACAAATGCCCTCCTTTAACTTCAAATAACTGTCCACCTATGTTAAAATCTATGTGAGTATAGTGAGTTATTCCATTGTATTCTATTGGAATTGAAGTTGTATTATACTCAAATTGGATATTGTTTCGCTTAAGAAATTCATATACAATGAGTTCCCATGCACTGTCTACACGAGTGCCATCTGAAGCTACACAGTGAAATTGACTATTGCTGTGTTTCCGAGCGAATTCCGGAATCTGCATTGCATGATTAACTCCATAGCGTTGCTGATTTGTCTTTCGGATTTGTTTCTGCATACTGGGCTCAGACATGATTTCAGACATTCGCTGACGACCCTCTTCAGTCTGCATGTAAGATTCAGCCCCATATCTTTTAAGACAAGTTTGCTTTCGCTGTTCTGCACTATCAACTGTTCGCTGTCGAGCTTGCTCACGAGCTTCCTTTGTCTGAGACGGGAATGCAACGCCATAAGTTGCTTGTGATGTTTTAATGCGTTGAGCAATAACACACTTCATTCTGGAACAGGTATGTGGAAGATCAGAAAGCGGAACTCCAAATGATAAATTAATTTTAAAATCTCTTCCGCATATTTCGCACTTCTTGTAATGTGGACCTTCGCAGTACTTCGCAGTATTTGACGAGGAATGAAATTCCTTTCCGCAATACTCGCAGACCCTTGTAACAGATAAAATAGTTCGCCTTCTATATTCCGCAGCACATTTCTTAGAACAAGTCACTTTCTTGTCTGAAATGTGTTTATATTCAAACTCCGTTCCGCATATAGCACACTTCTTGTAATGAGGTCCAGAACAAGTAGTCTGTGAACCAATAGCTTCAAATTCCTTCCCACAAAGTATACAAGTTCGAATCAAAGGAGAAGCCTGCTCGAGTCCAGATTGCTTTTCAAAATAATACTCAGAAGGATTCAGCTTACTGGCCTGTATTTTCTCACGAACACTCTGAAGCTTTGCAACATTATCCACACCATACTTAGCTTTAACATTCTGCATCTTTTTCTCAGTTATTAATCTATTCCTTTCGGGGTCCCTTCGGAGAACATCAGTACACTCCTTAGAACAACAATGCTGGTCATACGGCCACGCATGTAAAAATTCCTTTCCACAAACCTCACAAGGTCTATTCTTACATGTACTGCACACAACAACATCTTTGAACCTTGATTCAAACTCTTTTCCGCAATATTTACAAGTGCATGTATACAACAAAATCACCTCCTGTTGGCTCTAAGATACATAACGATTCTAGTAACCATATAGAAGGTGATTAATTTGTTATTGAATTGTAACTGGACCTTCCAGGTCCAAATTTGAGCTATCAGCTCTGCTGGCTGAGATAGATAACCTTAGAGATTACAAGAGTCACAGAAACCTGAACTACAGCTCCGCCTTCCTGGTTAGCAGCTCCGTTTTTCAGTCCGGCGATCCAGGTGCCAGGACACTTGATAACGTCTCTTTCATTACCCTGGCCATCATAACGAATAAAATAAACCGTACGCATGTATTCGGTAGGTAAACCCATGCGCTCCGTCTCACTATCATAAACCTGTTTTCTCCAAGCCCTGAGCGGCTCAAGAACATTCGGCTCACAATAGCAATTAAGTGTCCACTCAACATCCTGGAATGTTACTTTTGCAGGAAACTTGATGATACCATTGCCGTAATGTACGGTTATGATGTCCTGATCTTCTGCGATTTCTCCGATTTCATTTGTTGAGAGTGTTAAAAGGTTTGCGTTCTCTGTGGGGGCGGATCCATCCATATTATAAATACGGATTTCAAAATTCCATATGATATTCATATACATTCGCAAGATGTATACAGGTCCTTTGGATGAAAAGGACCGTCTATTGGTTTCCCAATAGTGTAGAGTACATCATCTCCCTTACTAGGTAGTAACTAGCAGTCGGAGTTGCATTACTGTCCCTGCGATTTTAGGGCTACATACTCGTTGACCCTTCCTCTGTTCGAGGCTCGGTAGCTGATTACCAATTTTATCTAGCGGCTTTAGGACCTGTTACCTCTCAGTATTTTTCAGGCTTTTATTTCACCTTGGCCTATCTCGTTCATACTGTACTAGTATTTTGACTTTTTTCTACTTTCGTTGCATTCGCACTTGAGCGTGTTTCATCTCTATGCTGTAGCGGAACGAGCTTTATGGTATTCCAGCAATTCTATGCAATTAGTCGACACACATTACTGTATGAAGGAACCTGCAACCTTTCGGTCGATTCGTTGTTAATGGTACATACGTATCCGCCCCTAACATATGGTTTGTTCCCATGTATAACGGGCTAAACATCTCTTTTTCCTCCTTCTTATTGTGGATTTTTAATAATGTTACTACAAACATATTTAAGATTTTTCGGTTGACTTTTCGTCAATTTTATACTATAATTAGTTACACAAACAACATGAACAGGAGGTGACCGGCTTTGTCTGAAGAAGAGCAAAAACATTACATCAGTAGTCAGGGACTATTATGTAAGAACTGCGGTAAGCCGCTTGATACTAAAACCACAATTACAATGCTATGCAGTAATTGCAAAAACAAAGAATGGGCAATTAATCAACGAAATAAATTTAAAGATAAATACGGAGTTGATAATCCGATGCAGATTCAGCAGTATGTCGACAAAATACAACAAACAATGCAAGAACGATATGGTGCTAACTGTGCAATGAACGTACCGTTATTCAGAAAGAAATTTGAAAACACATGTAAGGAACGATATGGGACATCTTATTTTGTCAACTCACCTGAATACTTAAATAAAATGGAACTTGGAGGGTGCAAATCAATAATTAATGAACAATTTGGCAAACTGCTTACACAGAATAACATTGAGTATACTGTTGAAGAAGTTCGAGATGATAAAAGATTTGACTTCAAGCTGAAAGACAAGCGAATATTCATAGAAATTGATCCTTCTTATACTCATAGCGTACTGCCTAACCACTGGGATAAAGACGGGCATGATAAGAGTTTCCAGTTAGCTAAAACTTTAATTGCGAACAAGTACGAATACCGATGCATTCATGTATTTGATTGGGATAGTTGGGATGATATTATTAGTCTAATCAAGCCTACTACCAGAATCTACGCTAGACAGTGCAAGGTCAAACTAGCAAGTAACAGCGAAACCGGCCAGTTCATTAATGACAATCACATTCAGAAAAACTGCAAAGGTACTAAAATTTCGATTGGATTGTACTACAATGATAAATTAGTACAGATAATGACTTTCGGGAAACCTAGATACAATGCCAATTATCAGTGGGAGCTGTTACGTCTCTGCTCCCAGAAAGGACTAGTTGTAGTTGGTGGTGCTTCTAAGCTATTTCATTACGCTACCCATGAATTGAAATTGACGAGCATCATATCGTATTGTGACCGTTCTAAATTTTCTGGACACATCTATCAGACAATAGGAATGAAATTGCTTCGACAAACACAGCCTCAAGAAATATGGTCAAAGGGAAACGAAAAGATAACTGGCTCGTTACTACGTCAGCGTGGATTTGACCAGCTGTTTAACACCAATTATGGAAAAGGAGCATCAAATGAGCAGCTGATGATTGAGAATGGATGGTTGCCTGTTTATGATTGCGGGCAGCTTGTGTTTGTCTATGGCGAACCTATATATAAGAAAGAAACAGACAACCAAGAAATCAACCAATCCATCAATTACGAAAGTATACTTAATAACATTGAACACAAGCGTAAAGAAAAAATTTGTGCTTACTGCGGATTGCCCTTTGTGCCTACTAATAGCTCGCAGCGATACTGCAAACGTCCTCATTACATGAAATGCCCAGTGTGCAACAAAGAATATCTTGTTACTAATAATGAAAACTTGAAGCGCCCTCCAGTAGCTTGTTCATATGAATGTAGAAAGGCCCGAGCACGTCAAACAAATCTAGAACGATATGGAGTCGAAAGCTACACAAGCACAGCTGAAATGCAGCGGAAATCAAAAGAGACGATGCAGAAGAAGTACGGAGTAGACTATGCATTAAGTTCGCCTCAGATTCAACAGAAGAGCAAAGAGACGTTGCTACAGAAATATGGAGTTGATAATATCAAGAAAGTTAAAACGGTATCCGAACTAATTGACGATAAACGGCATGTAAATTGGATTGAAAAAGTGCATACTTGCTTTCCGATTAAACTAGGCATAGATCAAAGCCCAAAACAATTGAACCGGATTGACGAAAATAAGATGAACTTGTACCTGCTACTAGAAAAAGTTAGCGTCAGTTTCTTAGCAAAATATGGACATAGAATCAATACTAAACAAGGTAAAATACACATGTCTTTCGGATTAGTGTTTGACAAAACTGTTTACCAAGTTATCAGATTTGAACGAGCAACATCGAATGAGATTATTCTTGCTGATTTTGGAACAAAAGCAGGATATTACAATCCAAACGGATACACACGCTTACTTAAGTTTGCTATTCAATCTCGGGGAATAGATGCATTCTATGCTAGTATACCTCGATACATTGCAACACCTGAGACGTTAAAATCTTTGTCTGTCGAAAAGATAAAGGACGGAGACTATACTGTTTACTGGAAGATGAAAGATGGAACACTCAAACAGCTAACTAATCGTGACAACATAGATGAAATGATGAAAGAGTATGAATACGTAAC
>Ga0247608_10006852_pt1 | contig 11875 bp, 10 predicted proteins | sample 176DNAGHGlowgp2_FD_193490 | JGI IMG/M metagenome (GOLD analysis project Ga0247608, IMG submission 193490) | Sheep rumen microbial communities from Palmerston North, Manawatu-Wanganui, New Zealand - 1766 DNA GHGlow gp2 | ecosystem: Host-associated > Mammals > Digestive system > Stomach > Rumen ... | reverse complement strand
ATTTCTTTAAGATGGTGAGGGAGAACCAGTATAAGATACAATATCGTGTGCTCCTTGCCCGCTATCGTGGCAAGACCGTCTGTCCTGACTGTCATGGAGCCCGTCTGCGTAAGGAGGCAAACTACGTTCAGGTGGGTGGCAAGACCATCACCCAACTCGTCAGCATGCCTGTCAGCGACCTCGTCACGTGGTTTGCTGAGCTCAGCCTCAACGAGCATGAGCAGAAAGCCTCCAAACGACTGCTTACCGAGATTACCAGCCGTCTGCAATACCTTCTCGAGGTGGGTCTGGGTTATCTTACCCTCAACCGCCTCTCCAACAGCCTCTCTGGTGGCGAGAGCCAGCGCATCAACCTCACCACCTCTATCGGTTCGCCGCTCGTGGGTTCGCTATACATTCTCGACGAGCCTTCCATCGGACTCCATAGTCGTGATACCCAGCGCCTTATCACTATATTGCGCAAACTTCGTGACATAGGCAATACGGTGGTTATAGTGGAGCACGACGAGGAGATTCTGCGAGCTGCCGACCACCTCATCGAGATAGGTCCTGACGCAGGTCGTCTGGGTGGCGAGATAGTAACCAATGGCTATACGGCTAAGTACCTCTCTGGCGAGGAGACCATCCCTGTGCCTCAGTCGCGTCGTCCGTGGAACCTCTCCTTTACCCTTCATAAGTGCCACCTCCACAACCTCAAGGATATTGATGTCGAGATACCCCTCAACGTTATGACCGTAGTCACTGGTGTCAGCGGTTCAGGCAAGTCATCACTCATCAAAGGCATAGTCCATCCATACGTCAAGAGCAATCTCGGCAAGGGCAATCTGCGCCACATCACTCATGTGGAGATGATCGACCAGAACCCCATAGGCAAGAGCACCCGCTCCAATCCTGCTACATACGTCAAGGCTTACGACTCCATTCGCCAGCTCTTTGCCAGTCAGCAGCTGGCTCGTCAGATGAACATCACCCCAGCCCACTTCTCCTTCAATGCCGACGGAGGCAGATGCGAAGAATGTAAGGGCGCTGGCGTGGTGACCGTCGAGATGCAGTTTATGGCAGACCTCACCCTCACCTGCGAGTCATGTCACGGCAAGCGTTTCAAGCCACAGGTGCTCGAGGTTACCTATAAGGGCAAGAACATCGACGATGTGCTCAACATGACCGTTGACGAGGCACTCGAGTTCTTCTGCGATGAGAAAAACATCGTCTCTTCCCTCCAACCCCTCGCCGATGTGGGATTGGGTTATGTGCAACTGGGTCAGAGTTCCTCTACCCTCTCAGGTGGTGAGAACCAGCGCGTAAAACTCGCCTACTATCTGGCTCAAGAACGCCAGTCGCCCACCTTATTTATATTTGATGAGCCTACCACAGGACTTCATTTTCATGATATCCGCCTGCTGCTGCGCTCCTTCGACCGTCTCATCGAACGTGGTCATACCATACTCATCGTGGAGCATAACATGGATGTCATCAAGTGTGCCGACCACATCATCGACCTCGGACCAGAGGGTGGCAACGACGGAGGCTACATCGTGGCACAAGGCACTCCCGAAGATATTGTCAAACAAGGTAAGGGCTACACTGCCGAATACTTAAAAAGATATATTTGAGAAGTTAGAGACCATAGGCCTGCTATGTGAGTTTAACTCATATATGAACATTACTGGCGAGGACTTACTACAATACAGAAATATCCAAACGGGAGTTCTATTTCAGCAGTTTGATTATCTGCTTGTCAGTGGCTGAAGGCAAAAGGGCTGAGAGGTGCTGATGCATGCGTTCGTAGGATTCCTTTGGAGTGCGCTCACACTGACAGGCTTCTTCGCCTAAGAGGGTTTCGGGGGTGGTGAGGAGTGACCATCCGAAACCGTACTCACGGCCGTGCTTATCGGTGGGATAGACAAAATCTTCGGTTATTATATGGCACCCCATCTGCAGTCTGTTGACCATAGCATCGAAGCGTGAACGCATCTTGGGACCTGTGAGTCCGCAGGCAGAGCGCAGTTCACGGGCTATCATGCTGCCACCAAACTGCAGGGTGGAGAGGATAGTGTCTTCCACACTGCCCTCCTCAGGCAACGGATGCTGACTGCGACGCCAGTTGCAGAAGTCCTGCCACCACTCGAGGCTGATGAAGCCAGCCTTGCATGCAAAGAATTTGCCATAGACGCAGTTGCCTTCCCTGATTACTGAGCCTTTCCATTCCCACAGCGGCCATTCCCACGAGCCGTCGGCAAATTGGGTGAAGCGGCATTCCTCTGCCATCATGCCCTCGGCACAGAAGCCTGACACGCAACTGTCGAGCAGGGGCAGAAAGCCCAGCTGCTGCACTCGCTCCATGAGTTCGGGACAGGAGTGTATCTCGGCATCAAGGCTCATCGCCCCACTCTTTTCATATGTATTCTGGAAAAAATCGTCAAGTTTGCTCATATTTATAAGAATTAAAGGAATGATCTTACCTTGGCTGCAGGCTCTGCCTGTATTCACTGGGCGAGAGCCCGAGGTGCTTGGTGCAATAGCGGCTGAAATAAGAGAGGGAGGCGAAGTGCATGGCATCGGCTATCTGGGTGAGCGACAGGCGTTCGTCGTTGAGGTAGTCTTTGAGTATGTGGACGGTGTGGCGGTCTATGTATGATGTGACGCTGTGGCCTGTGACTCGCTTGATGGTGGCTGAGAGGTATTTGGGCGACACATTGAGGCGCTCGGCATAGTAACTCACGTTGCGCTCTGTACGGCTGATGCCTGTGGAGAGGAGTGCCATGATCTGCTTGACTATGTAGGCTGTGCGGTCGGTGTGCGAGTCTGTGGCATCACGCTGGGCATGAACCTCGAAGATGTCATACATCATGGTGAGACAGAGGCTGCCCATGAGTTCGCGATAGAACTGCAGATGACGGTGCTGCATACGGTCGCGGAGGCGATGGAAATCACAGAGCAGCTGTTGCATCTGCTCGTCTGTCAGACGGATGATGGGGTCTTGGTTGAGCGAGATACTGCCTCCTATGCTGTAGTTATTACTTGGCAACTGGTTTTGCAGAAACTTATAATCGGCAGCAAACCATTCCACCTGCATATCGGCATGGGCAGCCAGACCCTTCACCCTGGAGGGTGTGGGGATGACCACGAGGTCGTTTCTGGATATGTGGTAGCAACGTTCGTTGAACACGAAACTGCCCTCCCCTGCCGTGCAGAGCAGATGCAGGCAGGTTTGCTTGAGCTCTGGGGCGCTGATGCCGTAAAAATCGGTGGAGTATCGAAAATCGGTCTTCATCATACTGTAATTTGTTGCGAAATTACACATTATTTTAATAATAAGCAAACGATTTCGGCAAAAAGTGAAAATCGTGACGCAATTTGTGAAACAATCGTATCGGAAAATCATCGTAATTTTGCAGCAGGAAATTAATCATCGAACTAAAACAACAGAATTAAGAATGCGAAACGATATGGAATACATAAAATTATCAAACGGCGTTGAGATGCCGACCTTGGGCTACGGAGTGTTTATGGTGAGCCCTCAGGAGTGTGAGCGATATGTGAGCGATGCTCTGAGTGTGGGCTATCGACTGATAGATACGGCACAGGCATATCAGAACGAGGAAGGTGTGGGCAAGGCATGGCGCAAGAGCGGACTGAAGCGTGAAGACCTGTTTCTCGTTACCAAAGTGTGGATATCAAATGCTGGTGAGGAAAAGGCAGCCAAGAGCATAGACGAGAGTCTGAGAAAATTGCAGACGGAGTATATCGACCTGCTACTCATTCACCAGGCTTATGGCGACGTGTTTGGCACATGGAGGGCTATGGAGAAAGCCTATCGTGCAGGCAAAGTGAGAGCCATAGGAGTGAGCAACTTTCAGGCTGGCCGTTTCTTCGACTTTGCCCACTATGTGGAGGTGAAGCCTATGGTGAACCAGATGGAGTGCAACCCACTCTCGCAGCAGACGGAAATAGAACTGACGCTCAATGAGTTTGGCACCAAGATGATGGCATGGTATCCGCTGGGCGGACAAGGCACTGACAGCATAGTGAAGAGCAAGGAACTGGCTGACATCGGAGCAAAGTATGGCAAGACTGCCCCACAGGTAGCACTGCGATGGCTCACCCAACGTGGCATAGTGGCTATACCTAAGTCAAGTCATAAGGAACGCATGGAGCAGAACCTGAACACTTTTGACTTCACCCTGACAGACGATGACATGGCTAAGATAGCCCAGATGAACCTGCATGACGCTGGTACCAGAGATTTCGGCGACCCACAGTTCGTGAAATACTTAATTGAGAATTACGGATAATAAAAAAAAAACAACTATGTTAGGAAACTTTTCTTATTACAACCCAACCAAACTTTATTTTGGCAAAGAGTCTTTGAACTATCTCAAGGACGAGTTGAAGAACTATGGCGCTAAGGTGCTGCTCAACTATGGTAGTGGCAGTGTGAAGCGCAACGGCATATATGACCAGGTGGTGGCTATACTCAAAGAGGCTGGCAAGACCATAGTGGAGAACCCTGGAGTGATGACTAACCCTACATTAGAGAAGTTGAACGAGGGCGTGAAGATAGCCCGCGAGAACGGGGTGGACCTGATACTGGCACTGGGTGGTGGCAGCGTGTGCGACTACTCTAAGGCTGTGGCAGCATCAGTGTTTTATGAGGGCGACTACTGGGATCAGTTCTGGCTGAAGCAGCAGAACCCTGTCGAGGGACAGAAGCTGTTGCCTGTAGGCTGCATACTGACCATGGCAGGCACAGGTTCGGAGATGAATGCAGGCACCGTGATAACAGATGCCGAGCACACCTTCAAGGTGGGACATGTGTTTGACAGTCGCCTGATGCCTAAGTTTTCTATACTCAACCCAGAGTTTACCATGACGGTGCCAGAGAATCAGATGAAGGCTGGCATATACGACATAATGAACCACATCATGGAGCAGTATTTCTCTGACCTGGACGACAACACCAGCGACTATCTGGCTGAGGGACTGATGCGCTCCGTAATCAACAGCAGCCGCGTGGCAGTGAAGAATCCGCAGGACTACGAGGCTCGCTCTAACATCATGTGGACTGCCACATGGGCGCTGAACACCCTCATCGGACTGGGCAAGAAGCAGGACTGGATGGTGCACATGATAGGTCACAGTGTGGGTGCCTGGACTCATGCTCCTCACGGCTATGCTCTGGCTTCAGTGTCTATGGCCTACTACCAGCGCGCCATGAAGTATGGTCTGCCTAAGTTTGTGCGCTTTGCCAAGAACGTGTGGAACATCAGCGGCGAGGGTATGACTGACCAACAGATAGCTGAGGCTGGACTGCAGGCTCTGAAGGCATGGATGCTTGAGATTGGTCTTCCACTGACCATCAGCGAACTGGGCGCCAATGCCGACATGATTCCTGGAATAACGGAGGGCACCATATGCTACCCTGCGGGCTACATGGACCTGAAGAAAGAAGACATAACAGAGATACTGAAAGAGAGTCTGTAAGGCTGATAAAAACATACTGAAATGACGAGAAAAGGACTAATGACTTTCATCTGCACCGTGCTGACGATGTGGTGCATGGGGGCGAGGGCAGAAAATAAAATGTATATTACGATAGACGGACAGACCGAGAGCATAACACTTGCTGACACCAAGGCTGCAGAGGAACTGATGGATGCTCTGGAGCAAGGGGACATAACCGTTACCCTCGACGACAACGATTTCGAAATATGGGGTGCACTGGGCAGAAGCCTGACAACAAGTGACGAGCATATAACCGTAGAGGCTGGTGATGTGGTGCTGTACAATGGCAGTAATATCTGCATGTTCTATGACTCAAACTCATGGAGCTACACCCGTCTGGGCAAGATAGACGGAATGACAGAGAGCGAACTGCGCACATTCCTCAAGGCTGGCAGCAATAACATTTCAGTAAAACTGTCAGCAAGCGCCCCTACAGCCATCAAGAGTGTAAAAGGCGACAGCAAGACTGAGGCAGCCTGCTACTCTATGAGCGGCCAGCGGATGAATAATCCCACGAAGGGAATGTGTATAATAAACGGTAAAAAAGTAATAATATGAGGAATATAATTATTGCCGTGGCACTGCTGGGCGTAATGCTCAATGGGAACGCTAACGGGAACGCTAACGAAAACGAAAAATATATGAACACAACAATCACAATGACACAGGAGTGGGACAAGGTGTTCCCACTGAGTGAGAAAGTGAACCACCAGAAGGTGACGTTTGAGACACAGTATGGACTGACCCTGGCAGCAGACCTCTATACCCCCAAGAAAACTGATGACAAAATGGCGGCTATAGCAGTGAGCGGTCCGTTTGGCGCTACCAAGGAGCAGTCAAGTGGTCTCTATGCCATGAGGATGGCAGAGCGAGGCTTTGTGACACTTGCCTTCGACCCTTCATATACTGGCGAAAGCAGCGGCAAGCCACGTCGTACGGCTTCACCAGACATCAATACCGAGGACTTCATGGCTGCAGTTGATTTCCTGTCAAAGCTGGACTATGTGGATGCAGAGAAGATTGGCATCATAGGCATCTGCGGATGGGGTGGCATAGCTCTGAATGCTGCAGCTGCTGACACTCGCATCAAGGCAACCGTAGCCTCTACCATGTATGATATGACCAGAGTAAGTGGCAACGGCTATTTCGACAGCGATGACAAGGAAGAGGCTCGCCATGTTGCCCGTGAGGCAATGGCTAAGCAGCGTCTGGCAAACCCTATGGCGATGGCAGGCGGAGTGATAGACCCTCTGCCTGCTGAGGCACCACAGTTCGTGAAGGATTACTATGACTACTACAAGACAGAGCGCGGTTACCACAAGCGTTCAGGAAACTCTAACGACGGATGGCGAGTGATAGGTACTCAGGCTTACAGCAACAGCCGTTTCCTGTACTACATCAACGAGATTCGTTCTGCAGTACTCGTGATGCATGGTGAGAAAGCGCACTCACGCTATTTCGGCGAGGCTGCATATCACTATATGGTGGATGGCAAGGCTGAGGGATACAACACCGTAGGCAAGCCTAACCCCAATCCTGAGAACAAGCAACTGCTCATAATTCCAGGTGCAACACACTGCGACCTCTATGACGGCGGCTTCAAGGAACTGAGAGGCAAGGGTGAGGCTAAGAATCTGATTCCCTGGGACAAACTTGCCGTATTCTTCAAAGAAAATCTTATGTAGAGCTAAGAATTAAGAATTCTGGATTATGAACTATAAATGGTGCTTTTTATTTTTAATCGCAATAATGACTATGGCAACAGTAAACAGTCAGACGCTGACTGGACGTCAGCAAGGATTGGCGGCATGTGCCTGCCTGATGGCACAAGGTGATATGAAACGTTTGGAGCCTGCTGTGCGCATGGCCCTTGACAATGGTGTCACCATCAACGAACTCAAAGAGGCATTCTCACAACTCTATGCATACACTGGTTTTCCACGTTCGCTGAATGCTTTAGGCATACTGAATAAGGTGTTGGAAAACAGACAGACTAACTGGCAGGAAGGTAAGCCTTGGAAGCGTCCTGCTGAGTGGGACAATGCCAAGAAAGCATACGAACTGGGTGTAAAGAACCAGACACAACTCTCAGGAAAACCCTTCAACTATGACTTCTGTCCGCAGGACGACTACTACCTCAAGTCACACCTCTTTGGCGACATCTTCGCTGGCGACCAACTCTCAGCAGCCGACCGTGAAATAGTAACCGTAGCAGCCCTGAGCGGACTGGAGGGTGTTGCACCACAATTGGCTGCCCACAAGCAGGGTGCAGTGAACATGGGCAACAGCAAGCAACTCGTCGATGAACTCTCAGCTTGGCTCTGTGGTGAAGGCTATACGCTGAACACCAAGTGGGCTAAAGGCGAAAAGAATCCTTATGGAAAGTATTTCATAGGTCAGAGCTACCTGGCTGACGTTGGCGGTGGTGTGATGAATGTCACTTTCGAACCAGGTTGTCGCAACAACTGGCACATCCATCACAAGCAGGTGCAGGTACTCATCTGCGTAGCAGGCAAAGGCTGGTATCAGGAATGGGACAAGGCTCCCGTAGAGATGACACCAGGCACGGTTATAGCCGTTCCCGCTGAGGTGAAGCACTGGCACGGAGCCCAGAAAGACTCTTGGTTTCAGCACCTCACCTATCACAAAGATGTGCAGGAGGATGCCAGCAACGAATGGCTCGAACCCGTTTCTGACGAGCATTATAACAAACTAAAGTAATACCCCACGAGCAGAACTCTAATTTCAGGGAAAAGTCACAATGACGAAAGTCAAAGTGTTCAGCATAATAATAAAATAACCTCCTAAGGTCACTAAATCGTTCGGAAGGCGCATGAATACTGGGCTGAGGATAGTGACCTATGCTTGCCTATAGGTCACTATAGAGGTCACTTAGAGGTCACGACCCCCTCCCTGCCAGCAAGCAGGCATCCCTCCCCGAGTGGGAGGGGTCGGAATTACAATAACTCGTCTGTAATATTTTCCCTCCCTCTCGGGGAGGGGTGTCGCGTAGCGATAGGGAGGGGGTCCGTAGTGACCTATATAGTGACCTCTGTAGTGACCTATATAGTGACCTCTCTCAAAAAGAGGTCACTATCGGGAAGGCGTATAAACACTGGGCTGAGAGGGGTATAAGTGAGGTATCTCACGAAAAATAGTTTTTTTTCGTGAAAGTAAAAATTAAGAAGTAAAAAGTACCCATTTTATCACGAAAAGGTAAAAGCAATGCTTTTAGCGCTAAAAGTAATGCTTTTAGAGATAGAAGTAATGCTTTTATCTGCAGAAGGGCTGCCTCTGCATACAGAAGTAATGCTTCTGCAGGTAGAGGTTTTGATGATTATATATGTACTTTTTTCGTCAACTGAGTGGTTATATTAATCGAAAATACCAAAATGTTTTTCTTGAAAATCGTGAAAATACCAAAATGTTTTGTCATACCTAAAAATAAGGAGTGGGTAAATACTTATTTTTGAGTATTGTGTAGGTGGGGATTTTGCAGTAACTTTGCAGAGACTTCCAAAGGAAGTACGGGAACGTTAACGCTAACGGGAACTCCTTGAACTCTTTGAACTAGCGCGAAGCGCGATTTGAACTATTTAACTTTTTGAACTCCATGACCCACATGTCAACTCTCAATCAGGGCGTAAAGGGCGGTGCCATGCGCGTACTGATGAATCATATCTACGAATATAAGAAGGGGGTGCGCCGAATGGTGCTCTACACCTTTAACCAGAAATACATGAAGTATGCCGAGGAGCGACTGGAGCACCAGGGCATAAAATACATCATGGTGCCATTAGGCAACGACAGGGTGAACCTGTTCTTTGGGCGCAGCGAGTGCCTTGATGTGGTGCGCATGATGATAGACCGTCCGCTGAATGAGCTGACACCTGAGGAGGACTTCATGCTGGGCACGCTGTTAGGCTATGACATCAGTATGCAGTGTGAGCGATACTGCTCAAGGAGGGGGAAATTGATAATTGACAATTGACAATTGATAATTGAAGAAGTTAGAGGAGTTAAAGAAGTTCTTTAACTCCTCTAACTCCTAACAATATCACACTTTATCGAGGAGTCCGTTCTTCCAATCCTGAAGGGCGGTCTCCTTGATTTTTACGTGTAGCTTCTTGCCTGTGGCATTGAATGGTATCTGCCTTACGAAGCGGTAGAAGCGCGGACGCTTGAAGTTTGCCAGTTCAGGGCTCTGCTTGCAGTAGTCATCAAGCTCAACGGCTGTGACGCTGTCATCCTGGGGCACCACATAGGCTGTAACCATCTGACCGCGTATCTTGTCGGGCACGGAGGTGACTATGCAGTCCTTGACTTTCTCATGCAGATTGAGCACGGACTCTACCTCAGCTGGATAGATGTTCTCGCCTGAAGAGATAATCATGTCGTCTTTACGGCCTACGATGGTGATGTAGCCGCTCTCGTCCCACGTAGCGAGGTCATTGGTGTAGATAAAGTCCTTATAATACTTCCGCGAGGTTTCCACCTCGTTGTTGTGATATACGTATGGCGACTTGGCAGGTGAGGAGATTATTACCTCGCCAACGTCGAGTCCGTCTTGCTTGGCAAGGTCTTCAGGTTCGGCACGACGGTCTTCGTAAATCTTTACCACACGAACATCATCATCCACGCATGAACGTCCTGCACTGCCAGCATTATCGGGCAAATCGAACGGACGCAGGAAGGTGTTCCATAGTGTCTCGGTAGTGCCATAGCCGTTGTAGATGTTTGGCGACAGCACTTTCTGATAACGTATGCAGGCTGCACGCTCGAGCGGACTGCCCATGGTAACGATACCTGTGAGGGAAGAGAGGTCGTAGCCCCCCTGCTCCTGACGGTCGGCAAGTTCTTCGAGCACGGTAGGCACTCCGACGATGAAGGTTATCTTGTAGCGATAGACATACTTCAGGGCTGTGAGGGCATCAAACTTACCCATAATGACCATAGAGGCGCCAGCATAGAGGGCTGGACAAGGACCTGCGCAGTGCAAGCCGCCACGATGGAACCAAGGGGTGGTGTTCATGGTGATGTCACGACTGCTCATGGGGAAATGAATCATGATGTCGTGGGCTGAGAGCACCTCGTTGATGCTGGTGATGCACACTCCCTTAGGATGGCCTGTGGTGCCTGAGGTGTAGAGGCGCACGGTCTCGTCATATATATTATAAGGTGTGGTGATGACAGGCTCGTCGGCTGTGGCATCCTTAACGAAGTCGTTATATGCTACCACCGTTGGAGTGCTATTAGGTATCAGTCCTATCACGCAGCAGGGCTTGTGCTTGGTGTGCTTTACCACCTCGACTGCCTCATTACACTTTGACTCGCAACAGATGACGATGGCTGGCTTGGAGTCGTCGATATTCCATGCCAGTTCACCTGGTGAGAGACGGAAGTTGACTGGGCAGCATACGCACTGCATCTTATGGCATGCCACATAGGTGAACACAAACTCGGGGCAGTTGAGCATCTGAATCATTATCACGTCGCCCTTCTTCACTCCTGCCTTGATAAAGGCGTTGCACAGACGGTTTACCTCCTCGTTAACCTCAGAGTAAGTCCACTGGCGGTTGCTCTGGGGGTCAACAAGCGCCTGCTTGCCTGACAGACGGCGCACATTGCGCATGAATCCTTCTATCCAAGTGTATCGGCTTTCGAAAATCTCTTTGAATGTTGCCATTTCTATATTTGTTTTAATTATTATTCTCTCTTATTTCTGCTCGTTTTATCTTACCGCTGATGGTCTTGGGCAGTTCACGGACAAACTCCACTATGCGCGGATATTTATATGGTGCTGTTTCGCGCTTTACGTGTTCCTGCAGTTCTGATGCCAGCGTCTCGGATGCCTTATCCTCGTATTCGTTGGTGAGCACTATGGTGGCTTTCACTATCTGACCACGAATCTCGTCAGGAGCGGCGGTTACGGCACATTCAGCCACAGCGGGATGGGTCATAAGTGCCGACTCCACCTCAAACGGTCCCACACGATAGCCTGAGGTCTTGATGACATCGTCTATGCGTGATACGAACCACAGGTAGCCATCATTGTCACGATACACCACATCGCCAGTGTGATACAGACCGTTGACTATACGCTTTTCGGTCATCTCGTCATTACGGTAATAGCTCTTAAACAGTCCGAGCGGTTTACCTTTTTCTACGTTTATCACCAGTTCGCCGTGCTCCATCGGGGCTACACTGTTGCCCTGTTCGTCAACAATATCTATATGGTACTGGGGGTTAGGTACTCCCATAGAACCTGGTTTGGGCTTCACCCAAGGGTATGTGCCTACGACCATAGTGGTCTCAGTCTGTCCGTATGCCTCATATATGGTGATGCCCGTCTTCTGCTTCCATTCGTCGA
>Ga0247608_10006849_pt1 | contig 11877 bp, 11 predicted proteins | sample 176DNAGHGlowgp2_FD_193490 | JGI IMG/M metagenome (GOLD analysis project Ga0247608, IMG submission 193490) | Sheep rumen microbial communities from Palmerston North, Manawatu-Wanganui, New Zealand - 1766 DNA GHGlow gp2 | ecosystem: Host-associated > Mammals > Digestive system > Stomach > Rumen ... | reverse complement strand
CCCAAGGCTTCAGCTCAGCCAGCGTCTCAATCACTTCACTCTGCGGAGTAATAGGATAGCCGAAATAGCCGTCGCATCCGCAACGAATAGCAGCGTGGGCAATAGCCTCGTTGCCTTTCATCAATACCACTTCTCTTTCTTCTGCCATAATTACTCCTCCACTTTTTTACGATACACGGTGATACATCCGTCTGGGCAGACGATGCCACACGAAGCACAACCCACGCAGGCCTCTTCGTTGACTGCCTCCACATAGGGGTAGCCGTGCAGATTCACTTTGTTGGCCAGGGCGATAACCTTCTGAGGACAAGCAATGATGCACAATTGGCATCCCTTGCAACGCTCAGTATCTACCACGATGGCGCCTTTCATTTTAGCCATAATATTGTTGTTTAATGCATTAAATCTTGAATTCGGGGTGCAAAGGTACGAATAAGTGTTCAAAATACCAAATTAATTCAAGAATTAACCAACCTAAAATGCATTTTTTTATGCAAAATCAATTCTTTCTGCACCAATATTGAAAATTTATGCATTATAGTCCCTACATGCCATTGGCACGTCGTCCTTCATTATTTTCAATCGTCGCATCTTTCAAAGATATTTATCGCCCTACAAAATTACAAGATTCCGCAAGGCCTTGATGAGCTTGTGGAATCTTTCTTTATCTTCAAAGTCCCCATGATTCTACGGATTCAAAACTAGTTTCTATCATACCCAATTAATGTCAAAGCATCTTCACTCATGTATTCTGCAATAATTGAATATGGGATTACGATATCAACATCTCCTAAAGCACCTGCACCAATCTCGTACTTTTGATATATAAAGCGAACTCCTTTTTCAGTAATGAAGGGATCCTTTTTCGGATAAGGATGATCTTGCAAATCGTCAACAGATAGCATTTCTTTACTATCATTATCCAAACTCCTGTTAACAAATCTAATTAAACAAGCTTTAAATCTGGAATCCGAGGGGTTGTCTATTACACGAACAATATGACCATCTGCCTTACTAAAAGTTGCGCCATACAAGATACCTCCACCTACTCCACCATGACTTCCTCCAAAATTAACTTGATACGAAATCAACTTCTCTGTTTCACAAACCTTTTTTATAGAGATTGATTCTTCCCATGCAAAGGAATCAATAGAATCTCTGGCTCTTTCATCAGTAATCTCTCTCACTTTATTATCAACAAAAAATTCTGCTATTGCTCTACCATCGGTTAAATCTCCGTCATAAGTCGGGCGTGAATTTTCGCCCCAAGTAAAATCATCAGTTAATGCCTTGACAATAAATGAAACTATGGATTCCTGCAGTATTTCATTATTCGTTTGAGGGAAGTCAATGATTACTTCTGTATTTATATCGTCTGTCTCTTTCCCATAAGATACTGGAATAGTTGAAAAGAATATTTCCATTACTGGTTCCTCAACTACAGAATCAACTACGGCAATAATACTATCAGCCTCGACTACTGAAGGTTCTTTGTTCTCTTCAGAGGAAAAACTAATTATTCCGATAACTATACCTATAATCAATATGCATCCAAGAATTATTGGAATATAGTTCTTCTTAGCCTGTTGTGGCACCAACGTTTCGTAATTGATAGAATTTACTGCTTCATTTTCTTGGTTAACCAATTCATCATGATCAACATTTTCTGGGGAACATTCATCTTTATGAATTGTCGAAGGCGACTCTTCAATATTTATTGTATAACCACAATGCGGACAAACTGAAACAGTATCACTAATATAATGATTACATTCTGGACATTTCTTTACCATAATCTGTTTTTTACTCTGTTCTGCTCGAAATAAATTTTGATAAGCTATCAATTTTTGTTGCAGTTAAATCATCCAAAGACGGTAGCACAATTACTACCATTCCAATATTAACTTTTTCCTTCAAATCAGCAATATCTTCATTCTTTAATCTAATACAGCCCTCTGTATCACGAGTTCCTATTGACTCAGGTTTGTGAGTCCCATGTATTCCAATACCTTTATGACCAGGAACTTCCAACCTCAGAAACCAAGGGCCATAAGCACCCTCTACCTTTCCTTTTCCATCCTTGAAATCATGCCCCCATGTTGATGCCTCCTCAATTTCGGTTATATGGAAAATACCCTCTGGTGTCTTTAAATCGCCGATACGTCCTTTATTACCAGGATTCTTCCCACACGAAATACCATAAGAATTTACCTCACTCCCTGAGTAATCAAAGAGTTTTAAGGATAGTGTTTCTTTATCCACAACAATAAATCTCGCATTAGCAATTTTGTCAATCTTGTGATTATACCACATTTTCATGCCAAACATTCCTAAATATGGTATAATCACAAGTATTGCTAATAACACATACAACACATTTCTGGTCGTATTCTTTTGACTCTTCATCCTTTAATATGAATATTTTACATTAAGCACTTTTGAGGCAGAATAAAAGTCATACTCATATTTAATATCAACAATATATCCTTCAGAAGGAGCATCTTGTTCTGTCATAAGATGTGGAGTCTCGTCTTCGTCAAAATAGAAATATAGCAGCTTTCTTTGTTCCGACATGGAATTAGTAATGATAACAGCAAAATCTGTAAACTGCGAATTTTTGTCATACAATCGTTTGAAGAAAACACTATTGGGTTTTGCATCTTTTGGTTTTGTAAAAACTTGCCACTGATTATCACCATTTGGAACTGTCGTTATACCTGCATCGATTCTCATTTGATTGTCAATTTTCCCTATATATCCATTTTCTTTAAAATAGTTGAGTAAGGCAATTCTACACTTAGTCGTGATAATGGTTTCCTTACTATCTTGGTTGCCAAAAACACTATTCAAAAGAAAGAAATCCGATTTGTTTAGAATAAATGGAGATGCGACAAATCCCTCTTGTTTTTCTCCATTTGGTGAGTTCACCTTCACTCGAGCCCATTCATTGTCAATTTCATATGTAATCAATTCTGTACCATAGGGCAAAGAAGCCAACTTATTAAAATCAGCACCTGCAGAACGAGATGATCGCAATACTATCATATTAGCCATAGAATAATATCTTGGTGCTTCGCGGTCTATCTTTTCCGGCAGATAAACATTATCATAATAAAGATATCCTCCTACAGCACATACAATAATGGCAAGCAAAACAATAATACCAATAAGTGTACCATTGCTTTTTTTAGCTTCTTGATATGCACTTGATGGTGGTATTGGAGCCACAGGCTCAGAGTAATTTGAATTTGGGTTAGCATCTACTGCTTGTTGAGATGGTGCTACAGATACAGATTGAGTTTCCACTTGAGATTCCTCTACCAGTGACGAATTTGGTTGCTCCACCATTTCTAGCTGTTCATCTTGATTTGTATGAGGAATATCAACAGATTGTTCCTCATTACTGATACTTTCTGGATTTTGTTCTTCTTCATTTGTAATTTCTGAAGGAGGAACACTATCCTTAAGTATGGCGCCACAATGTGGACACATTGGTGCCATTTCACTTACAAAGTGCTGGCAATTCGGACATTTTATTAACATAGTCTTACAATATTTTAAATAACACCAGGAATTTTTGAAGCTAAATCTTGAATACTAAAAGTACCGTCAATTTGCTGGATTCCAGCTGTTCCATGCAGGATGTCAAAAAACATCTTAGCAACCTTATCTGGCTCGATAATAGCCTTATTACCATCAGCATCAGTACCCAAATCATATTTGCGAAGAATTTGACTGCCCATAGCTGTTGCACCAATCAAGAAATGATTCTGCAAACGTTCAAAGTCAACCAAGTCTGTTGCTAACACTTTACCAGCTATTGAATAACTATAAACAAGCATTGTCTTATGATCTTCTGAGAGCATTGTTTTCAATTCGTCTGTTTTGGCATCCATTTCAATAACTCCCGTATTCTGCATTTGCGAAGTTCCTTTATATATAGCGCCAAGATCTGCAAGACTCAAATTATATAACTTTGCATCAGCAGCAACCTCTATTGGAGAACCACAAAAAGCACTAGGCAGCAAAAGATAATTTGCTCCCTCAAGGAAAACGCTATTAGAATTAAAAGTACCAACGACACAATTTTTCAAATCAATGCTTTTCGTCGAGAACACACCTCCAATAATGATACAATCCTCCAGTTGTATTTCATCGGCATATATACTACCTGCTATAAAAGCATGATTCAGACGTACTTTCTTTGCGTTAATATCTGCCATAAACATCAAATCACAATCCTTTGCATATGATGTTACAGAGTCAGATGATGCAACAGATTTCATAAAGACGACCTTTCCTTTGGCTCCAGTATCAACATGAAGCTCTAACTTAGTATAAACAGCTCCTCTGATTTCCGTTTCTCCACTTTCTATTTGCAATTTATTTGCATATACAGCGCCTTCTACAACAGCGTCAGCTAATATGGTCACGTTACGGTCTAGTTCTGAGGCCGTATGTGGAAGAATAGAACTCCTAACAAGGTTGTCTTTCAGAAGGATCTCACCCTCCATACTAATGATGTTTAATTCCTTTTTCATATCTTTATTATTTTCTTATTTTACAAATGTTTTAATAGTATTTTTTTCATAAAAACCTTTCATCAAGGCAACAATGCGTTGACTACGAGAGGAACCGTCTGTAACATTGGATAGCATCTGATTGAAATACTCCCCAATACGGTTTTTGTCCTCTAAGTCCATTTCTTTTTCGTGAATATTGTCTGCAGCTTTCAGCAAAGCATTCTCCACTGCTGGATTATCTTTTATGATGGGATTTGAAAATAGTCGCATCATCGACGATGAAGAATCATCGCCACTACTACAAAGGATTACAGGCGCAAAACATAATCTATCCGAACCTTCGTCATCATAACAAAAGTTTTCCTTAGCATTATTAAGCGACCTATTTCCTAATATATAATCTCTTGCAGTGGAAATAAGCTTTTCTGCATTATTCTTCATTTTTGATGCTTGAATTGCAATACGGGCATTTTCACTCTCCTTACCTGTAGTGGTGGCAACAGACAAAAGAGACGTTTCTATATAGCGATCCTGTTCCTTACGAACTTGAGATACGAAATCGAAACAAGGTTTAATTAACTGCTTAATTCTATTATTTAGCTCCTTTGCTATCGTATCAAACAATGACGTATAGCGAGCCTTAATACGGTTAAAATCCTTGTTCATCACTTCATGCTTATAATCCAATTCTTTACATTGTTGCATGAGTTCTCCCGCAAGGGCATGCATCTCTGCTTCTATACCTGCATTCTGCAAATTCAGATGCTGCTCAATTAATGAGGAGAAACCATTGGTTACACTACTAACGATTTTTTCCTCATTCTTTTTCTTGGAAACAACATTCGCAGTTTTAAAGGCAACAATAGAACCTGTCAGAGCGGTAATATGATCCCCACATCTATCTACACTGTTATCAAAAGGAGTCGTATCAACTTTAACATTGATATTGACTGGTTTTGTCTTTTCAATTGTATATTCTTCAACATGGGCATTATTGCCACTCCCAACTAACCGATAGCCATGATCGGTATAGCTGACATGTATTGTTTCAGATATCTTGTAACTCATAGTCAATCCTCCTTACAATGTTTCAAGATTATCATTGAACATTTTCACCATAACGTCTTTTACACGCGCAGGGAGTTCAGACTTTTCAACCATCTTCATATACTCGTCTACCACCTTTGTAGTCTTTTCCTTTGATGGTTTCCAGTCTAAAGAAGATGTCATTCCCCTCAAAGTCTGACAAGTTTTCTGATAAGCCACCTCGTCTATGGAAGACTTTAGTTTAGGATTATCCTTGACTACAGAAGTCCCTTTTCTTAGTTCTGTATTCTCTTCATCAACGACAAAAGGTATAAAATATATTTGTTCTCCTTCAATCTTATCATTCCAAAGACTTTTCGTCGTTTTTTCTTGTAATTTGTTATGTTTAATATATTCGCCAGCAGTTTCTATTAGATTCCGAGCATTCTTCTTGATATGGGCTGCTGCAATTGCTTGAGTAGCCGCTAGGCTTTCCGATTGTAATACGGGTACGCCTGAGACCAAGTTGAAAATACGATTCTGCAACTGTTTCACTTGTTGCATACAATAATCCATCAGAGGCTTGTCTAGCTCAGTTATTCGGTTTCTCAGTTCTTGGTTTAGACTTCCAAAAAGTTTGGCATAACGCGAACCTATCATATTATAGTCACCTGTCATTCTGTTCTGAAGATTCTGCAGAGCCTTCTGCTGTTGAATCAACTCAAGTGCTAATGCTCTGGCCTTGGCATTCTCATTAGCAAGCTTCTGCGCTATCTGACTAATGACGACATTAAAGAATCCGACATCCAGTTTTCCGCATATCTGCTCTGTTGAGGATTTCTCCTGTGCAATGACTGCCGTTTCCATACCAGCCACAGCACCTGTCGTCAAATCAACATGTCTTGAAACATCATCTATTTTATCTGCCATCGGTCTTGTACCGATGTGTATATCATGAGATTCCATAATCTTTTGTTATTAAGTTTAAAGGTTACTCTTCCATCAAATCAACTTCGGCACCAATAGTCATAATAGACTCCTTCAGTTCTTCAGCATCCTCTAAAGAGAGATGTTCTGCAATAGGAGTTGGAGCAGAATCTACCAAATCTTTAGCTTCTGCAAGTCCTAAGCCAAAGAGGTCCTTAATAGCATTTACAACTTGAAGTTTACCTTCACCTGCTGACATCAATATTACAGAATAAGTCTTTTCATTCTCATCGGTTTCGTCTAATATCTCTTCATCCGACTCTTCTTCCAAGTCATTATCTTCACTCAACTCGTTGACATCATCAGATTGGACATCATCGTCAGATTGCTGTTCGCTTTTGAATTGATTCGCGTCAAAAACGACATTGTCAGTTTCGACAGAATCATCTTCATTCCCATTTTCTGCAACAGATTCTTCTGATACACGTTGAGATTCTTCAGGACGGGTTTCCACAATAGAGCCATTATCAGTTTGTTCACTTATTTCCGATAACGTATTGGATGCATATTGGGCTACATTCAATGATAATTGTTCAGATACCGAATCATCTATCGAAGGTGATGGAGGTAATACGGAAGATTGCGCATATAATGGATTAATGCTTGCCAAGGGGCGACGACGATTATCTAACTGATCCTGATTGTCACCAGCAGAAACTAGATCCTTTGCAAGACGGTCACGCAAAGAAGCATCATAATACTCAATATATTCGAAATTACGAGCCCGTTCATCAATGTCATCCTTTAATCGATCCATATAGTCATCAAAGTCCTCCTGGGCTTTTCTAAACTGTTGAGATTGCACCTCGAAAGCAGCAAGATTGTTCTCGTCTTGTTTATCAGTCTTATCTTCCAATTCATCTGATTTCTTACCCGCCAACATCTGGTTTTTCATTGAAGACTTAATTTCTGCAACACTTTCCACCGTTGCCTGTGCTGCCAAGAACTTTGTCATATTACTTCGCATAATATTCAGCAAATCATCGCTCGAAGTTCTATTACGACCATAGAAATCTTCAGTATCTTGATGCCATTGATTCAGATAATCAATCTTTTGATTCTTAATATCGTTATAGACTCTCATACGTTCAATCCTAGTCTCTGCCAGCAGATTCTGAACGATAGGAGCCACTATTTCTTCTTGTATCTGACTAATACCAAACGGCATGGTCGTAACAGTACCATCTTCAGCCACCCAATTTCCAGTCTGAACATCGTATTTAACTCTTGAACTTTCTTTTAATTGGAATGGCTTATAGTTCTCAACCGTATCAGAGTAGTTAAAATTCGTATTACGAATCTTTTCAATCTCATCATGTTCTAACAATGGAGAATAATGATTGTATGAGTTCTTAAGAATAGTGAAAAGCAACTGATTAGAGCTGTCGATCAATTTATTATTAGAAGCCACCTTCATTGTAGCTACTGTTTGGACTGCCACACCGATATTAGCAATCAAATGTTTTAATACCTCTTCAAAATCAGCATTTTCCTGAGCAAATTGAGCTTGGAAATCACTGATTTTCTTAAACTCATCCATTTCATTATCAAAACGATTCTCTTGGAAAACAGGGATCGTAACTTCATTTTCAACTTCAGTAGTAGCAAACATATCAACATAATTCATCTGTTTGCTTCCTGGAAGGATAAATGGAACCTTGATATTCTTAGTTGAAACATCAGAAAGATAATATGCACCTGTACGCAATGTACGATCCATCGTTCCAAAATAATCATAAAACTTGACATCTTGAATAGAACTTGAATAGTCTGATGTTTCAACCTCCTCAACCTGCTCAGCTCTCTCTATTATAGGAGCCTCTGTCGACAATTTTTCAAGATCCTTCAATGTATTGACTAAAGCAGAAGGATTATTAGCTACCTGAAGGCTAACAGTCGTAGGAGCAACGCTCTCTGTTAAATCAACCATTACACTTTTCTCTCCAAAAGCAACCTTCTTAGCAACTGGAACATAGACAACTCCAATCTTGCTGACTTTGTAGTCACGGAATATCTTATCCTTGGCAGTGATTACTTCCTGCTTCTTCTGTTCAACGTCATCTATGCTAGATTGTATACTCTGTTTAAAACGGTAAGTCTTAAAAAAATACACTCCTCCCGCACCTACTATGATGGCACCTATAATAGGATTTACCACAGCTAACAGAATCAATCCAATAACTAGTAAAACCCCTCCAATCATATAGTCCCTACTAACATGACTAGCACTTTCGTTAATCTGGTCAATTTCTTTATCCAACTCTTCACATTGCTTATCAAAACCATCTTCCTGATCGATAATTTTCTGAGCTGCATTTAAATAGAAATCAAACAGCACCTGTGCTTGATCTTGATAAACATCCATTGAGGATTCAAATACTTTACCTTTCATAATTTTTATAGTTTAATATGTTTTTATTCGTTGTGATAATATAGTTTTAGCATTCTCCAATTCTTTAAGAAGTTGGTCTAAAGAATCATTGGATTGCATCAATGCTGACAGATGACCAATAGAACTTCTCAACATATCTTCTTGCATAATTGCTGCCTGTGATTTGCTGGGGGAAACATACCCCATACGTTCTGCAAATGTGGAAATTTCCTTCTGTATTTCAGGATTTAATGAATTATTTAAAGATGCTGACAATTTCAACTGTTGCGCCATAGCCAACAAAGTGTCTACTGAGGCATGTTTTTCTTGACTTTTATTCGCAACTACCGTCAATCGTTCAATAGAAGCATTTGATACAATTAAGCCAATAATAAAAAAGAAAAGGAAACATGCTTGTAAAAATAATTGCCAGCCAAATGAAAGCTTATATGCATACCCAAAAACAATACAGAGAATTGCAAAACTATCATATGTCCATAATGCAAATAATTTAACACCTGTAGAAGGGACCTCACTTGCAAATTTCTCCTGAGAAACAAAAAGAGCGCCATAAACATACAGGGCTAACGTATATGATATTACCAATATCAAACCATCCAAAAATAGTATCTTTTTGTCTTCAAATGCTCCAGATACCAAAAAGCACAAAAAGACAATAAGACCTATACCTATCAACCAAATCAATAAATTAAAGAGTTTCATATTCTTACCTTATTTTATTACCACATTTTGGACAGAAATTAGATTCATTAGGCACCTCTGCTCCACATCTAGGACAAAAATTCGAAGCTACCGGTTCCGTTTGAAGAGGCATTCCACAATTTACACACCTTCTACTATTTTTTAAATTATCAGACCCACATTTAGGACACGGATTATATTGCTTTCCACAGTTCGGGCAGAACTGACTCGAATTAACATCGTATTTGCGACCACAATTGCCACAATACACCATACGAGCATTTTGATTAATCTGCTGTTGGGGTTGTGAAATAGTCTGTTGTATAGGCTGGGAATCACGGCGTCCCGCTGACGAATTCATAGAATTAACCATTCCCATAGCCAATACAGCACCAAGAAGACCGTTTCCACCACCTGAGAGATTGTTGATTGCTTTTTCTTGTATATCAAGTATTCTTTGGCGCTCGAAAGTCTCTGCATCAGTACCAAAACCACTTGCCATCATAAGACCTTCCTTGCTTGTATCTTGAGTAATACGGACATTAAAATCTGCAAATTCCAGTCCCCACTCCTCTATCAACTGTTTACAAACATCTCGTGATTGTTGTGAAATTAGACTTAGGCGACTATTTACTTCTGCAACTGTCAGATTTAATTGATCCACCAGTTGGGCCATTTTCTCAGAAATAACCCTTGTCACACGCCCTTGTATAGACTTTATCATATCAGACGCACTAAAACAAGGATTACCATTTACCAACTTCAAAAAGAACGGTTCTGCTTCAACAACCTTTAAGCCAACATTTGCAATCGCAATGGCTGGGAAACCTTGAGGTTTAGTCGGATCTTTTAACAAGAACGTGTCTGTAACAATCTCCATATTTAGAAGGTCGGCTTTATTTATGAACCACACAGTAGCTAAAATAGGATTACTTCCTCCAAAAGGTATTCCAAATAGTTTACGGACAACAGGAAGATTCGCGGAGTCCAAAGTGTAAGGACGCGGACCATTGGGCTGAAACTTCTGTTCAATTCTTCCACCCAATACCAATAGAGCTTCTTGTCCTGGACGAACATTTAGCTGGGTTGACGTAGAAAGATTTTTCTCTGGAAATTCATAAGCAAAAATCTTTTGACCGCCAAAATCAAAATACGCATGATCTATTATAGCCATAATAATTATTTTATGATATCATAAAAATAAAATAGTAACAATTACAAATATCACAACATCAGTTGTGAATATGTCCGAAAAAAGGATTTGTAAACATAATCATAAAATGGTTTTTAGTAATTCTCTATTAAGACAAAGAAGTGTGAGCCTATCGCTACCCTACTGAAGGCTCTGGTAAAACCTGTTGTACGTGTAAGTTTACAAGACTTTTCGGTACAGATAAAAGCTAAACGTTTCCTTCAATTGTCTGTGTCGGATTCTCCGCCACGGTGCAAATATAAGAAAAAAATAGCAAACGACGTTCATTGTGAGCTGTATTTTTTGCAAAAGTACGCAAAAAATCTCAATACAAGCAGATTTTCCTTCGATTTTTTGTCAAAAACATGCGACAAGGTAACAGACAAACAAAAAAGAAGTCCGTGTGGACTTCCTTTGTTACCTTATTCTATTCATCATGCATGTTCTGTGCATGACATGCGTCAACAATGATGATAGTATCATCCTCTATTGGTATACACTATCATTCCTTTTCAAAAGGGACGATATCGTATATATTCTTAATAAAATACTCTATTGCTTCAAGTAATGGCTCAAGATCGTTCTGAACAACATCCCACACGAAATCGGTGTTAATGTCGAAATAACCATGAGCAATATGGTTGCGCATGTCCTTAATCTGTCGCCAAGGAATTTCTGGACGTTGCTCCAGCATCTTCTGCTGGGTAAGGTTATCAATTTTCTTCACACCTTCCCCTATGGCCTCAATCAACATACACGTAGCAGCCAATGTCTTCATTCCATCTGGCGACAGAGCATAATCGTCCGCACTCTTTATGGAGGCGTTCCATTGCTGAAGCTGACGAATGGCATCACGAATCTGCTCCAGTTGGTCTTCAGCGACCATTAGCTGACGTATAGATATCGATTCCATCTTGTTCGATTTGCTTTTTAAAGAAAGGGCGAATGTGGCGGTGGTTTGCAATCAGATCAACATCGCAGCCAAGCAAGCCCTTCAAATATTGTGAGGCTTCTATGTAATTAAAGAATTTGGGAGGCATCGTGACAAAGAGGTCAACGTCGCTTCCTTCCTTATG
>Ga0247608_10006843_pt1 | contig 11884 bp, 12 predicted proteins | sample 176DNAGHGlowgp2_FD_193490 | JGI IMG/M metagenome (GOLD analysis project Ga0247608, IMG submission 193490) | Sheep rumen microbial communities from Palmerston North, Manawatu-Wanganui, New Zealand - 1766 DNA GHGlow gp2 | ecosystem: Host-associated > Mammals > Digestive system > Stomach > Rumen ... | reverse complement strand
ACCCTTCCCGTCTTCCCCTTCCCAAGAAGCAACATAGTACAGATAGGTACGGTCCTCGTCATAATTTCTATATAGATAATCATGGCACTGCGGATCAACAATGGACTCGATATCGGCGTGCCGGCTTCTCAGACAGAACCAGTAGAAAAGAAGACCCGGCTCGGCAGGCATGCGCAGACGGCAGCACCACCGGTCCGGGACCGTTTCAGATTTTCGGAGTCGGAGCTCATTATACGAGAGTCCATACAGACCATACGTATAACAAAGAACGATCTCATCCACCTTTACAGCTGCATCTATGCTCAGATCCACATAATCACCGGTCTTGCGCGCACCGAAGGGGAAGCGGTATTCCGGAAGACGTGATGCATGTACTACACAGTCTGTATGGTTGGCGATATGCGATGTCATTTCCCGTTCTTATCCGTCTCTTTCGAAGAAGAATCAGAAGCCTTTTTAGAAGCAGGTTTAGCAGCCTTCGCAGATGCAGACGGCTTCTTAACGGACGAGGAAGCCTTCTTAGAAGCCGCCTTTGTCTCGCTCTTTGCAGAAGCTTTCTTCGGCTCCTCTTTCTTCTCAGACTTTGCCGCTTCCTTCTTAGGTGCTTCCTTCTTCACAGCTTCTTTCTTCACCGTTTTCTTCGCCTCGGTCTTCTTCGGCGAAGGCATATCAAGGATCTCCTGTGTCAGCGGCTTCTTCTCCGGCTCTTCCTCTTCCGCGATAGAAATACCTGTGATAAAGGAATACAGTCCGGCATACTCTTCTGCGGAATGCTTCCAGGAATAGTCCGCCTTCATCCCCTCTTCGATCAGTTTATTCCATACCGGCTTGTTATGGCGGTACAGATCGCAGGCATACTTCGTTACGAACAGGAACTCATGTGCATTAATATTCGCGAAGGAGAAGCCATTCCCCTCACCGGTGAATTCGTTATACGGAATGACAGTATCACGAAGTCCGCCGGTCTCACGGACGATCGGGATCGTGCCGTAAGTCATGGCGATCAGTTGGGAAAGTCCGCAAGGCTCAAACAGCGACGGCATCAGGAAAATATCCGCGCCGGCATAGAGCGTATGTGCCAGACCATTATCGAAAGAAATGCAGGCACACATCTTACCCGGGTATCTCGATGCGATATCGGCAAGAGAGCGCTCGTAGTAGGCATCGCCCGTACCGAGAACAACGATCTGCATCCCGTCATAGAGCATCTCCTCTACGACACGCAGAAGAAGATCCAGGCCCTTCTGATCTACCAGACGGGAGATCATCGTGCACAGCGGCGCGCCGGGGTTCACTTCAAGTCCCAGCTGTTCCTGTACAGATTTCTTGTTCAGTGCTTTTCCCTTCTCGTAATCCTTGATGGAATACTTGGCAGGGATCATCTCGTCTTTCTTCGGGTTATATTCCTCGGCATTAATACCATTCAGGATACCGGAGACCTTATACGCATAGCGCTGCAGTGTATGGTTCAATCCCTCACCGTAATAGTCGGTCATGATCTCATATGCATACGTCGGAGATACGGTCGTGACCGAGTTACTGTAAACGATACCGGCCTTCATGAAGTTGACCGCTCCATCCTTGATCGACAGCTCATCCGTCAGATACTCACCCGGAAGATCGAGAAGATCCTGAATGACTTCGATACCATGAATACCCTGATATTTCAAGTTGTGGATCGTGTACACCGTCTTAATGTTCGTGTGATACCCATACTTCTTGTAGTGCGCCTCGAGAAGGAGCGGCATCATACCCGACTGCCAGTCATTGCAGTGCAGGACATCCGGTTCAAATCCCATAAAGTCACCAAGGAAATCAAGCACCGCTCTCTGGAAGAAGCAGAAACGCTCGATATCAAAGACATACTCGACATAAATCTGATCGAAATTGAAATAGTACTCGTTATCTACGAAATAGAATTTCACGCCATTCATCGTCAGTGTATAAAGACCGGCATAGAGGGATCTCCAGCCCATCTTGATCATCTTCCACCCGATGAAATCGAGGTTGTGCGTCTGTTTCTCCTTGACACTCTTATAAAGCGGCATAATGACTCTCGCATCACAATGATGATGCTGAAGCTCGACCGGCAGCGCGCCGACCACATCCGCAAGTCCGCCGACTTTGGCGAACGGATAGACCTCCGAGGATACGAACAGGACTTTCACTTGATTCATACGATTGCTCCTTTACCGATCACGACCGGATAATCCTTATGCCCTACAAGCTTAATACCCGGACGGACCACTGAATTCTTATCGAGGATGACATTCTCCAGATAGCAGTTATCGGAAATATGCACATCCTGCATGATCACACAGTTCTTAATCGTGCAGTTCTTACTGACGGCAACACCACGGAACAGGATCGATTCGGTAACAGTTCCGGAGATACGGCAACCATCGGAAACGATCGCATCTGTTACCTTACAGTCATCGGAATACAGCGTCGGCGCCTCATCCTTAACCTTCGTGAAGATCGGAATATTGTTCCAGAACAGCTCCGCGCGGACCTGGTTATTCAGAAGCATCATCGAAGAATTAAAGTAGGACTGCACATTATTGATACGGAGCACCAGACCCTTATACTCATATGCGTGCACACGGAGCGTATCATACTTCTTTACGAAAGAATGGATACCTACATGATTCGTGCCTCTTGCCATCATCTCCGCGATGAGGTCGATCAGAAGCTCACGCCGCATAACGATAATACCCATGCTGCTCTTGGTAAAAGAACTTTTCTCCGGATTGAAGAGCATATCCTTTACCCAGCCTCTTCTGTCGACATCAAGAATGTAATTCGGTCCGCCGAACTTCGTGCCGTCCCGGTTATACATAACGGAAATATCCGCACCGCAGGCCTTAAAATCTTCGACAAAGTCATTGAACTTCGTATTCAGGATCACATTACTGGCCGCCATGATCACATAGGAAGCCTTACTGGAACGTACGAAATCCAGAAGTCCGGCCATCTCTTCATCGCCCTGTACAGAGGTCGCCTCGGAGTTAACATACGGCGGCAGGATATGAAGTCCGCCGGAATTCTTTCTGTCCAGATCCCAGGACGAACCGGTACCGAGGTGGTCCATCAGGGATTTATACTTCGTATAGGTGTGGATACCGATATTCTTGATCCCGGAGTTCACCATATTCGAGAGCATGTAGTCAATAATACGGTATCTTCCTCCGAACGGGATCGCAGAGAGAGCTCTCGGCTTGGAGAGCTCTCCAAGCGTTATCTTCTTATTATCACCAAGGATCAAACCCATTGCATCTATAAACATTTTCTATTCCTCCCTACTTCATGTCATACCCGAAAGACTTCTTCGATCACGTTGTCTTTCGCCGGAACATTGAGATCTTTATCCACCTGACTATTTGCAGGGATCACGGCGCCGTCCTTGATCTTCAGTCCACCTTCGATCACGACGATACCTTCCTGGCAGATCTTCTCGTTGATATACGGGCTCTTGCCCTTGACATCCGATCCGGCCTTAACATTCTCGCCAATGATCGTTCCGGAGGCGACGATGCAGCGGTTCAGATGCGCGCCGGCCTTAACGGTAACGCCCGGGAAAAGCACACAGTCCTTAACATAAGCACCCTTCTCGACTGTAACCGAATTCGACAGAACGGAATGCTGAACAGAACCGAAGATCTGGCAGCCGTCCGTAAGCGCAGAGCCTCTGACCTCGGCACTGTCACCGAGGAACTGGGAAGGCTTGACCGGGTTCCGGCTGTAGATTCTCCAGGAACGGTCGATGAGATTGATCTCATGCGGACGGTCCAGGATATCCATATTGGACTCCCAAAGCGAAGAGATCGTTCCTACATCCTTCCAGTAACCGGAGAAACGGTACGCGCAGAGCTTACTGCCCTGATTGAGAAGCATCGGAACAATATTCTTACCGAAGTCGTTATTGGATTTCGGATCATCCTCATCCGCGATGAGCGCCTTGCGGAGCACATCCCACGTGAAGATATACACACCCATCGAAGCGAGATTGCTCTCCGGCTTGGCCGGCTTCTCGACGAACTCCGTGATGATATCGGTACCTTCCTTCGTATTGAGGATGCCGAAACGGGATGCTTCCTCCCATGGAACTTCAAGTACCGCCAGTGTCGCATCCGCTTCATTCTCGATATGCTGACGGAGCATCTCTGCGTAGTTCATCTTGTAGATGTGGTCACCGGAAAGGATCAGCACATATTTCGGCTCGCAGTCATCGATAAAATCACGGTTCTGGTAGATCGCATTCGCCGTACCCTTATACCAGTCACTCTTACCCGTCTTCTGGAAAGGCGGCAGGATGAATGCACCTCCGTTATTACGGTCAAGATCCCACGGATGACCGTTACCGATGTACGTGTTCAGCGCCAGAGGCTGATACTGCGTCAGAACACCAACTGTTTCAATTCCTGAGTTTGCACAATTCGACAGTGGAAAATCGATGATGCGATAACGGCTTCCGAAAGGAACGGCCGGTTTGGCAATATTCTTTGTCAACACGCCCAGTCTGGAACCCTGTCCACCTGCCAAAATCATTGCGACTACTTGCGCTTTCGCCATAATGAGAACCTCCGTTTATTTAATCTCTTTTTTCTTCGTTGTTTTCGTTGTTTTCGTTGCTTTCGTTGCTTTCGAAGACTTCGCCTTTGTCGAGGTCGTCTTCGTAGACTTCGTCTTCGCCGTGGCTGTTTTCGCCGTCTTCGGCACATCCGCCTTCGCAGGCTTCTTCGCCGACGAAGATTTCACCTTCTGGAAATAGATACCACCGAGAGGCGGCAGGTTCACCGAGATATGGCACGGCTTGCCGTTCCAGCCTTCATCAATCGTCTTAAAGGTACCCTTACTATCGGAGCCGTCCGGATATCCGGATCCGCCGTACTTCATATCGTCCGTATTCATAAGGATCTTATATCTGCCGCTCTCCGTTACTCCGATATTGTAATTCTCGAGCGGGACCGGCACCATGTTCAGTGCCACATAGATATCTTCCTGATTCGCCACGCCCTTACGCTTAAACACGAAAACATTATTCTTCACATCGGAAGCGTCGACCCACTCGAAGCCGCCCCAAGAATGATCATCCTGCCACAGCTGCGCATTCTTGATATAGAAGTGATTAAGGTCGGCGACGAAATCCTGCAGCAGTTTATGCGACTCATACTGTAGCATGAACCACTCGAGCTGCTCATAGAAACGCCACTCGATAAACTGACCGAACTCCGAACCCATGAAGTTAAGTTTCGCACCCGGATGTGCCATCATATAGAGGAACATCAGTCGGAGATTGGCGAATTTTCTCCAGTTATCCCCGGGCATCTTATCGATCAGGCTCTTCTTGCCATGTACGACTTCATCATGAGATAGACTCAGGATGAAGTTCTCGGAGAATGCATACATCATCGAGAAACAGAACTGATCGTGATGCCACTCTCTGGCATAAGAATCCGTCTGGAAATAATCAAGAGTATCGTGCATCCAACCCATGTTCCACTTATGGGTAAAACCAAGTCCGCCATCATTGACGGAATGAGAGACTTTCGGCCATGCCGTGGACTCCTCGGCGATCATCATGACATACGGATAATTCTCCGACATGATGGTATTAAGATTCCGGATAAAGTCGATTGCTTCGAGATTATCCGTACCACCGTAAATGTTCGGAATATATTCCGTTCTTCCATAATCACGGTAGAGCATGCTCGATACCGCATCCATACGGATACCGTCGAGATGGAATTCTTCGATCCAGAATACGGCGTTGCTGATAAGGAAAGACTGGACCTCCGCCTTCGCATAATCGAAGACGAATGTGCCCCATTCCTTATGCTCACCGATACGCGGATCCTTGTACTCGTAACAGGCCGAACCGTCGAAGCGCACCAGACCTTCCTGATTCTTCGGGAAATGCGCCGGTACCCAGTCGAGAATGATAGAGATTCCGTTCTTATGGAGATGATCCACGAAGAATTTAAAATCTGCAGGTGTGCCGAACCGGCTGGTTACCGCATAGTAGCATATGACCTGATATCCCCAGGAATCATCCAGCGGATGCTCCAGGATCGGCATGAGCTCTACATGCGTGTACCCCATCTTCTTACAATACTTCGCCAGATCCTTCGCAATCTCACGGTAGTTCATGAAATTACCGTCTTCATGCCGCTTCCAGGATCCCAGATGCACTTCGTAGATCGAGATCGGACGCGGTGCACACGCATGGACACGCTTGCTTGTGAAAGCCTCATCGTGCCAGGTGTAATCATCCGGATCATAAAGGATAGATGCATCGGCCGGTCTCGTCTCACAGTGACGCGCATACGGATCGACCTTATTTACTTCCGATCCGTCCGCTCCGTAGACATGGTACTTATACCTGTCCCACTGCTTCGCCCCGACGATATAGGCTTCCCAGATACCCGAATCCCCGACCTTATTCATGTAATATGCTTCCGGATTCCAGTCGTTAAAATCTCCGACTACACTAACCGCCTTCGCATGAGGTGCCCACACCCGGAACAGGAAGCCCTTCTCCCCGTTATCACGCACGAAAGGACGGGACCCGAGGTAGTTATAACTCTTATAATCCTTGCCCGTATTGAAAAGATACGCTTGATCCATCATTGTCTCCTCTTCAAAGGGGCATAAATCGCCCACTAACGTTCTTTTCACCTATTATAACGCAACCTTTTCACGCTTTCTAGCATTTTTAACAAAAGAGAGCCGATTCCTCGGCTCTCTTTTATCACATGTCACAATTATTGCCCATAATATCAAGTTATCGGGCGATTGTTAAAATTTTGTTAACGCTTCGCAGAAACCGCGATGGCTCACTGTTTTGCAAACTCTGCACCCTTATCAAATGCATGAAGGTTGTTCGGGATCATGTGGTGTCTTCTCTCCGGAAGAACATCATACAGTGCTTTTTCGAAAGAATCTCTGGTAAAAGCACCAGTCGCCGCAGATACACAGCCCAGCAGCACGATCGTCGCATACGCCATGGATCCCAGTTCAGATGCGATCTCGGACGAGTTGATCGGGATGAAGCGGATGTCAGTACGCTTCGGTGTTACCTTGACAAGCGAACTGTCGATGATAATGATTCCGCCCGGCTTCAGCGTATCCTCGAACTTTTCCAGAGAAGGCTGGTTCAGTGCGATCAGGACATCCGGCTCATTGATGACCGGAGAACCGATCGGCTCATCGGAGATAACAACAGAGCAGTTAGCTGTACCACCACGCATTTCCGGACCATAGGACGGAAACCAGGATACTTCTTTTCCTTCGATCAGGGCAGACTCCGCAGCCATTTTACCTGCGGACAGAACGCCCTGGCCACCGAATCCGGCAAGAATAATAGAAAAATCGATCATATCATTACACCTCCAGATCCTGTCCCTTGAAGACGCCCAGCGGATACTGCGGAACCATCTTCTCTTTGCACCATTCCAAAGCCTCGATCGGCTCTTTGCCCCAGTTGGTCGGGCAGGTGGAAAGGAATTCAACCATAGCAAAACCCAGACCCTTCTGCTGTACGCGGAATGCCTTGGCAATTGCCTTCTTCGCTTCCTGAATGTGCTTGTAATCGAAGAGTGCCACACGCTCGATGTACACCGCACCGGTAAGGGTCGCCAGCATCTCACTGACATTGATCGGATAACCACGTGTCTCGGCATCACGTCCCAGAGGAGAGGTCGTTGTAACCTGACCAAGGAGAGTTGTCGGAGCCATCTGACCGGAAGTCATACCGTATACGGCATTGTTTACGAAGAATGTGCAGATCTTCTCGCCACGGGCTGCGGCATGAACAATCTCGGCGGTACCGATGGAAGCAAGGTCACCGTCTCCCTGATAGGTGAATACCATTTCTTCCGGCTTACAGCGCTTGATACCTGTAGCTACGGCCGGAGCACGACCATGTGCTGCCTGAACCATATCGCAGGAAAAATAATCGTAGTTATTGTATGTGCATCCTACCGATGCGACACCAATGGTCTTGTCGATGATATCCATCTCTTCCATTACTTCCGCGATCAGGCGGTGAATGATACCGTGCATGCAACCCGGGCAGTAATGAAACGGCTTATCGGTCAGACCTTTTGTTTTCTGAAATACAACTGCCATCTTACATCTCCCCCTTATGAATCTTTACGATCTCATCCAGGATCTCTTTCTGAGTCGGCAGGTTACCACCCATACGACCATGGAAGTAGACCGGCTTCTTGCCGTTCACAGCAAGGCGTACATCTTCGATCATCTGACCGGAAGAAAGCTCGACATCGAGGAAACCCTTTAAGCTCGGCATATCCGCAACACGGGAGAATTCCTTGCTCGGGAAAGGCCACAGGGTGATCGGACGGACCATACCGACCTTGATACCCAGCTCGGCAGCCTGACGGATAACGTTCTTGCAAATACGGCTGCATGTACCGTAAGCCGCGATAACGATCTCGGCATCATCGAGGTTGGAAGACTCAAACATAACTTCCTTCTCCTCGATCTCACGATACTTGTCCTGCAGTTCTCTGTTCTTTGCCTCAAGATCATCCGGATCGATATAGATCGATGTGATCGTGTTGTGCTTCTGACGGCCGTGCATACCAGTGGTTGCCCAAGGCTTCGCTACTTCAAGAGTTTCTTCCTTCTCTTTGAAAGCAACCGGCTCCATCATCTGACCGATGGTACCGTCACCGAGGATCATGCAGACCATTCTGTACTTATCAGCAAGATCAAAAGACTTAACTGTCAGTTCATAAAGTTCCTGTACGGAAGCAGGTGCAATAACCAGATTCTTGTAGTCACCATGTCCGCCGCCCTTTGTTGCCTGGAAATAGTCACCCTGAGACGGGAGAATACCGCCGAGACCCGGACCGCCACGCATGATGTTTACAACAACTGCCGGAAGCTCAGCACCGGCAATATAGGAAATACCTTCCTGCTTCAGGGAGATTCCCGGAGAGGAAGAAGAGGTAAGAACTCTCTCACCTGTTGCTGCCGCACCATAAACCATGTTAATCGCGGCAACTTCACTTTCGGCCTGTACAAATGTACCGCCGTGCTTCACCATTTCACGAGCCATGTAGTGCATGACTTCTGTCTGAGGAGTGATCGGGTAACCGAAATAATGACGGCATCCGGCACGGATCGCCGCTTCAGCGATAACCTCATTTCCCTTCATTAAAACTCTCTTTGCCATACAACCCACCTTACCTTTCTACCGTGATAACCGAATCCGGGCACTGTGTTGCGCAGAAGGCGCAGCCGATGCACTGGGACAGATCGGTACAGGAAGCAGGATGATAGCCTTTACTGTTCAGACGCTCTTTATCGAGCACGAGGATCTTCTTGGGGCAAGCATATACACACAAGCCACAGCCCTTACACAGATCTTCTTGAAAAGATACTTTAGCCATATATTCCTCCTGATATTTTATTGCATACCCCAAATTATAGTCTTGCTCCTAAGCAAAATCAATCGTGCAAAGTGCTAGAAAAATGAATGTTTTGCACTATCCTCTCCGTCCTTTAGGACTGAGAGGAATAATCGGCAGCTGCTTCATAGAAGCGGTACAGAGCCGTGACTACCGCCTGCAGTTTCGGATCATAGTCACCGGACAGAACATTCTTCACGTAGTTGAGTACTCCGTATGTTACTTCATATGTCTGTGTGCCGATCGTTACCTTCAGTGTGATCGGAGTGCCGATTTTCACCGCATTGATGCCTCGGATCCTACAAAGAAAAGCGTCTCACCAACAAGATTGCCAGACGGATGCCGAAAAAAATCTCTCCTGCGATGCGTCGCAGGAGAGATTCTCTACTTAGCAAATAAACTGATTACGAGTGATCAGGCATCCTTCTTCAGAAGATCGCGGATCTCGGTGAGAAGCTCGATATCCTTTGGTGTCTCTTCTTCCTTCGGCTCTTCCTCTTCCTTCTTCGCGAACTTGTCCTTCGCCTTATTCATCGCATGGATGATAAGGAAGATCACGAACGCAATAATGATGAACTGAAGAACAGCATTGATAAGAACACCGTAGCCGATGGCAACTTCCCCTTCCACAGCAAGTGTCTCAGGATTGAAAGTTCCCTCCTTAAGGACATACTTCATGTTCGCGAAATCAACGCCGGATGTCAGCATGCCGATGCACGGCATAATGATATTGTCAACGAGTGCCGTGACGATCTTGCCGAAAGCTGCACCGATAACAACTGCTGTTGCCAGGTCAATAACGTTTCCTCTCATAAGAAAAGCTTTAAAATCTTTCCACATAAATTCACCCTCCGTTAGTTTTAATATACTCAATATATCCCAAATGAGACATATTGTGAACTACTTTGACTTCTCTTTTTTATCCTTTTTCTTCTTTTTCTTATCCTTCTTTTCCTTCTTCTCTTTCTCCGTTTTCTCCGTCTTCAGATAGTATTCATTACTCTTCGAAGCCTTGAGCGGAAGGAATCCCTGAAGTGTCACGATCAGGTTCAGGATCGTATCTTTATCAATCGAGTATAAGCGCTCACGGCCGACCTTCTCGGCTCTTACTATTCTCTCCGATTCCAGAAGATGCATATGGTGTGAAAGAGTCGGCTGCGAAACATTCAGATGTTCCAGGATATCCTTGGCACGCATCTTGCTGCTCTCGGACAGCACCGTAAGGATCTGCATACGTGTCGGATCACCTAAGACCTCAAAGGTATTGGTCCTGTTCTCCATATCGTCTCCCTCCGTTATGCGATCAGCTGGCCTTTCAGCGCCTCTTCGAAATCAGAAAGGTTCGCGCAGGCAACCACCTCTGTATTATCTTCAAGAAGGATATCCTCATCCTCCTTAACGAGCATCGTCATCGGTACACCAAGTTTTCTCAGAAGAAGCAGCTGATACTCCTTACTGGGCTGTGTGGACAGATACTTACTGAGCATACGGAGAACCTGCTTGGCATCTTCGAGATAAATACCGGAAAGACGCATAAGATGATCGATGACATACACTCCGAAAACATCGTCAAACTTCATTTTCTTCTTATCCGGGAAGCACGATGTGAACACCGTCATGGACACCTTCGAAACCAGTTCCAGTTTCATGAAATCCTCCACCGGGATCAGGAAGCTCTTTACATTCGGTGAGAAGATCTCCTGAAGCTGTTCGACTGTGAGTTCCCCCTTCAGATCCTTGATCCGGTCGATTCTGGCAAGGACACGGTCTCTGGGGAGAAACGTCTCCTGACCGGTTTTTGTCGCTTTATGGATAAACCAGCTTTCCGGAATCAATTTCATTCTTTTCCAGCGATAGAGCGTACCGTAAGAAATACGTGCTACACGAAGAAGCTGTTTCTTCGAAATCAATTCTTCATTCTCAAACATGGCGTTTCACCTCACAAAAGAATAGCTGTGGATATCCACTAGACATCCACAGCTACCATTTTAGGCAAACAATGTTACAACTTCTAAACAGACATGTAGCAATTGCGTTCCTTTTCAGGAAAAGCGCCTGTAATATCTATTCATCAGCCTCCGAACAGATCCGAGATCGCATCCGTCATTCCGTTGAGGTCACCGCTCATGGCCGCCTCGAATACATCCTTGAAGAGGAAGTAGGTCACAATGACCAGAGCCAGCACGATGATAATGGCGATAATATTCCAGATCATGACCGCTCTTGCGAAGTTCTTGCGGCTCTTGCACTTCTTTCCGACACAGGAAAGGATGATCGAGAAGATAAAGCCGATGACCGGGATCGAGAACAGCAGCATCAGCCAGAATGCTGTACCGGTAGACATAGCCTTCAGTTCGGTCTTCTTATCCTTCTTACCATCGGAAGACTCGGAAATAACGTACTTCTCAGAAGCAACCGGTGCAGGAACCGTATCCGGAGTAAGCGGT
>Ga0247608_10006841_pt1 | contig 11885 bp, 4 predicted proteins | sample 176DNAGHGlowgp2_FD_193490 | JGI IMG/M metagenome (GOLD analysis project Ga0247608, IMG submission 193490) | Sheep rumen microbial communities from Palmerston North, Manawatu-Wanganui, New Zealand - 1766 DNA GHGlow gp2 | ecosystem: Host-associated > Mammals > Digestive system > Stomach > Rumen ... | reverse complement strand
CCCATCGGCAGTGCTCTCGGCTTTCCCCGTGCCCAGGCTGACGCTGCTGGGCACGGCGGTTTTGTCGCCGGGAGCCTCCTCGGCGCTGATCACCTCGATCATGTCGGCCTCGTGGTGGCGAAGCGACACCTCGTAGCCCATCACGCGGTATTTCACAGGGTCTTGTAGTGGAGCGTTGAGCAGCACGTCGACCTCTTTGCCCTTGACGAAGCCCATCTCCACGATGCGCTTGCGGAAGCCCCCGTGGCCCGTCACCTTGACTATGACTCCACGCTCGCCGGTCTGTAGTTCGGAAAGTTTCATGGCGCAAAATTACGAAAAAACGAGAGAAGAACAAAACAAACGTGTTTGTTTTTTCTTCCGAAGTGCCGAGTAAGTTCGACACGCAGTGGCAAAGTTAGTGAATTTTTATGCAATTTGAAAATCCGAGCCGAGCTTTTTTTGAAAAATACTCAATTCTCGGTATTGGTATTGGCCCTGGCTGCCATCAATACCTTATTTTTGCTTTGTTAGTAGGCTGTTCTGTTTGTTCTACCCAGTAATTATGCGAGAATTATATTACGTACTGTGCGGTTGTCGCCGCTGCACAGCTCGTAATTCTCCTGTACAATATCTGTAGCCCCCTGTTGGCCATAAATCCGTAAGAAATGATTGAAAAAGCAGTGTGCATCAAGTAAGTGCTTGTACCAGAGTTGGTTGCGACTTTTGGTTAAGGATAAGAAGCATGTCGTGATTTTTCTGAATCAGTCCCAAAAAGTCCAAAACTGTATATTTATGCATTTTCTCGGCTGGGTTTTCGGCAATAGTCACTGACTTTCGTGAAATAGTCAGTGACTATTCTCCGAAAAGCACTGCTTGCTGACTTGGAGGGGCTGTTTTTCGTCTAAAAAGCCCTTCCTGGCGTTGCTTTGTGACATTTTGTTGACAAAATCGCGGTCCCTCAGGCCTTAAACTGTATATTTATTCATTCCGAAGTGCATAAATATACAAAACAGCCGTGGCCTGCGCCGTGGATTGACAAGATTTTTCCATTATATCGTGCTGGTATGAGTCTTAGCAGTGAAGAGCGTAATACGCTTGTGGCTTTAGAGCTAAAGAAAGCCCGTGAGACCAACGAGGTGGGGGATATAGAGCGAATAATGATTGGCGAATATCAATAAACTATAACCCATAAGGCGCAGTTAGAACATTACAGCAGAGGCTTTGGCGTGGTCTTTCATTAATGCCTCACCTCGCTCGAATGTCAGTACATCGGTATTCCTGTCATGTTGGGTGAGGAGCTGAGTTTTTTTGTGTTTTTTCTTTTCCATAGCACTTTATTTGCCGATAAATGTCGGCGTTTCGCGAAAGATTGTGTACCTTTGCACCCTGATTGGCGTTAATGGCCAAGAAAGAACGGCAGAAATGGACAAAGTAGCCATCGTAATACTCAACTGGAACGGAGCCTCGATGATGCGCCAGTACCTGGGCACGGTCGTGCGATACTCTCGCGACGAGGCCACGGTCTACGTGGCCGACAATGCCTCGACCGACGAGTCGCTGCAGCTCCTCGGCGACCATTATCCCGACTGCCGCGTCATAGCCCTCGACCGCAACTGGGGCTTCGCCGAGGGCTACAACAAGGCGCTGGCCCAGGTGCAGGCGCAGTACTACCTGCTGCTCAACTCCGACGTCGAGGTGACCCACCACTGGCTCACGCCGATGGTTGAGTTCATGGACAGCCACCCCGGCGTGGCTGCCTGCCAGCCCAAGCTGCTGAGCATGGCCGACCGCGACCGCTTCGAGTATGCCGGGGCCAGCGGCGGATTCATTGACCGCTATGGCTATCCCTTCTGCCGCGGGCGGCTGTTCGACACCGTGGAGGCCGACAACGGCCAGTACGACTATCCCTGTCAGGTGTTCTGGGCCACGGGGGCCGCCCTGCTCGTCCGCTCCGCCGACTACTGGCAGGCCGGCGGCCTCGATGGCCGTTTCTTTGCCCACAACGAGGAGATAGACCTCTGCTGGCGGCTGCAGCTCCGGGGGCGGCAGGTGTGGTGCGTGCCCGAGTCGGTGGTCTACCACGTGGGCGGCGGAACGCTTCCTAAGGGCAACCCCACGAAGACGTTCCTCAACTTCCGAAACAATTTAACCATGCTCTATAAGTGTTTGCCCGACAGTGAGCTACGCCACGTTATGCGTGTTCGCTGGTGGCTCGACCATCTGGCTGCTCTCCAGATGCTTCTGCTCCGCCACAGCTGGGGCGACTGCTGCGCCGTGCTCCGTGCCCGGCGAGCCTTCAGCCGATGGAAGGCCGACTTCCACGACGACAGGCAGCAGCTGCAGGCCGCCTCCACCGGCGAGCCGCTGCCAGGGCGCTACGGCCTGTCGCTGCTCTGGCAGTACTACGTCAAGGGCCGCAAACACTTCGCCGACCTGCCCGAAGAGGGCCGTCGCCTAATTAAATAATGTGAAAACGGCGGCGTTGTCGCATAAAAGTATTATCTTTGCACCAAAACTACTAAAACAGACCAATATGAAGAAGCTATTTCCTATGCTACTTTGTCTGCTGGCGCTCACCGTCCATGCCGAGGGCTGGAACGAGGCCGAGTACAAGCAGATAGAGCGGAGCATTCGCGTGCCAACCTTTGCACAGAAAGACTACCTCATCACCAAGTACGGTGCCAAGCCCACCAACACGGCTGCGCAAAACCAGAAAGCCATCAACAAGGCCATACAGACCTGCTCCAGGAAGGGTGGCGGCCGCGTGGTGGTGCCCGCAGGCCAGAAATTCCTCACCGGGGCCATCACCCTGCTCTCCAAAGTCAACCTCCATGTGGAGGAGGGCGCCACGCTTGAGTTTGCCTTCCAGCCCGAACTCTATCCCATCGTGGAAACCTCGTGGGAGGGCCTGGAGTGCTTCAACCTCTCGCCCTGCGTCTACGCCTTCAAGCAGAAGGACATAGCCATCACGGGCAAGGGAACCATCGACGGCGGCGGCTCCAACGCCACGTGGTGGCCCTGGTGCGGCAGCAGCCGCTTTGGCGCCAAGGAGGGCGGCATAGCCCAGAACAAGGGCGCCCGCGCACGCCTGCTGAAGAACGGCGAGGACGGCATACCCATGTACGACGCCAAGGGCAGGCGCTCGCCAGAGCGAGTCTTCGGCCCCAACGACGGCCTGCGCCCCCAGCTGGTCAACTTCAACAAGTGCGAGGGAATACTCATGGAGGACATCACCCTGCTGCGCTCACCCTTCTGGGTCATCCATCCCCTGCACTCCACCGACATCACCGTGCGCCGCGTGAAGATGATCAACGACGGCCCCAACGGCGACGGATGCGACCCCGAGTGCTGCGACCGCGTGCTCATAGAGGACTGCTTCTTCAACACTGGCGACGACTGCATAGCCATCAAGAGCGGGCGCAACCGCGACGGGCGCGAGCGCAACATGCCCTCGAAGAACATCATCATACGTAACTGCGAGATGAAAAACGGCCACGGAGGTGTGGTCGTAGGGTCGGAAATCTCTGGCGGATGCCAGAACGTGTATGCCCACGACTGCGTGATGGACTCGCCAGAGCTGGAGCGCGTGCTCCGCATCAAGACCAACTCGTGCCGCGGTGGCGTGATAGAGAACATCAACATGCGCGACATCAAGGTAGGCGTGTGCAAGGAAGCCGTCTTGAAAATCAATCTCGACTACGAGCACAACGAGATATGCTGCAGGGGCTTCAACCCCACCGTGCGCAACATCAGCATGGAGAACGTCACGAGCGAAAAGTCGAAGTACGGCGTGCTCATCGTGGCACTCGACACCGTGACCAACGTCTACGACGTCAAGGTAAGGAACTGCCACTTCAACGGCGTGGCACAGGGCAACAAGATTACCGGACTGACGCGCAACGTGAGCTTCGACCAGCTCTTCGTCAACGGCTCGCTCGCCCTTACGCAGATGCCCTACAAGCACTACTCGGAGTGGATGACCTACAGCGAGATGAAGCGCACGCCCAAGTCCTACATGCTCGACTTCTCGACCAAGCCCAAGTGGAGCTACGTCATGGGCATAGAGCTGGAGGGCATGCTCGACACCTATCTCAAGTACGGGGGCGACGACATACTCAAGTACTGCCGCGAATACACCGACACCATGATAGCCGCCAACGGAGACATACGCGGCTACAACCTGCTCGACTACAACCTCGACAACATACGCACAGGCCACTTCGTTACTCGCATGTACGAGCACTGGCCGGAGGCCAAGAACCTCAAGGCCATACAGACCATGATGAAGCAGCTGCAGGCCCAGCCCAGGACCAAGGCCGACAAGGTGTACTGGCACAAGGCCATCTACGCCTACCAGGTGTGGCTCGACGGCATCTTCATGGGGCTGCCCTTCCGCGCCCTCACCGCCTCGAAGCTGCTCAAGCCCAAGGAAGCCATGAAAGTCTACGACGACGCCGTAGACCAGATGGCCATCACCTACGAGCGCACACTCGACCCCAAGACAGGCCTCAATCGCCACGCCTACGACGAGACGCGCAACACCTTCTGGGCCGACAAGCAGACCGGCCTCTCGCAGCACTGCTGGGGAAGGGCACAGGGATGGTACAACATGGCGCTGATTGAGCTGCTCGACGCCCTGCCTGAGAGCTACAGCCGCCGCCAGGAGGTCATCGACCTGCTCGTGAAGGACTTCGACGCCATACTCAAGTGGCAGGACAAGAAGAGCGGCGTGTGGTACCAGGTGATGGACTCGCCCGACCGGCAGGGCAACTACCTGGAGTCTACCTGCTCGGCCATGTTCACCTACGCACTGCTCAAGGCCTACCGCAAGGGATACGTGGGCGCGAAGTACCGCGACGCAGGCATCAGGGCCTACAAGGGCATCGTCAACAACTTCATACGCGTCAATGCCGACAAGACCATCTCGCTCACCAGCTGCTGCTCGGTGGCTGGACTCGGCCCGGCCGCCACGCCCGACGTGGAGGCAGCCATGAAGCGCGTCAATCCCAAGGGAACGGTCAAGGAGAACAAAAGGCGCGACGGAAGCTACGACTACTACCTGAGCGAACCTATACGCGACAACGACGCCAAGGGCCTGGGACCCTTCATCTGGGCTTCGCTCGAAATGGAGATGCTGGGCTACGACACTGGCAACACCACTGCCGAGATAAACCGGCAGGCAGTGGTGAGCCGCAACAACCCTATAGTACGCGAGGCCAACAGCCTCGCGTCTCTTTCTGTGGGAAACGGTCACTTTGCCACCACCGTAGACGTGACAGGACTACAGAGCTACCCTTTTGACTATGAGGCAGGTGTGCCTCTGGCAGCCATGTCCGACTGGGGATGGCATAAGTTCAAAAACACCAACAGCCTCAAACCCCAGGAGAGCGAGCGCTCGTTCAATCTGGGGCACGGACACCAGGAGGTCTACGCCGTGGAGTACAAGAAGAAGGAGGACGGGCGCCACAAGCAGGCCACCGACTACTTCCGCGTCAACCCCCACCGGCTCAACCTGGGCACCATAGGCCTGCAGCTCACCGACAGCCAGGGACAGCCCGTGGCCCTGGGCCAGCTCACCAACATACGGCAGGAGCAGCAGCTCTACGACGGGAAGATAGAGTCGCTCTTCACCGCATTGGGGCAGACAGTGACCGTCACCACGGCCTGCCTGCCACAGCGCGACGCCCTGCTGTGCCGAGTCAAGTCCGGGCTGCTCAAGAGTGGGCAGGCAGCCGTCACACTGCGCTTCAGCTATCCCTCCGGGCGCCACTCCGACGATGGCAGCGACTGGGAATCGACCGACGCCCACGAGTCGTACATCGTGAGCCAGGACCACCATTCGGCCATCATCGAGCACACCATCGACGACACACGCTACTACGTGCGGCTGCAGTGGGAGGGCAACGCACAGCTCAAGGAACAGGCACAGCACATGTACCGCCTGTCAACAACCACAGACGTACTGGCCTTCACAGCCGAGTACTGCCAGCAGAAGCCCACGGCCAGCGGCGAGTTCATCTTCGACCAGGAACTCAAGGCCGTCATACGCCACTGGAACCACTGGTGGCAGGAGGGAGCCATCGTCGACTTCTCGGCCTGCACCGACCCGCGCGCCAAGGAGCTGGAGCGCCGCGTGGTGCTCTCGCAGTATCTCACCCAGATCAACTGCGCCAACCAGACACCGCCCCAGGAAACGGGGCTTACCTATAACTCCTGGTTCGGGCGGCCTCACCTGGAGATGACCTGGTGGCACATGGTCGACTTTGCCCTGTGGAACCGTCCGCAGACCCTGGCCACCGTGCTCGACTGGTATAACGACGTGGCCTACCCCCTGTCGCGCCAGATTGCCGAAAGGCAGGGATTCCGTGGCGTGCGCTGGATGAAGATGACCGACCCCTGGGGTGGCGAAGCCCCGTCGAACACTGGCTCGTTCCTCATCTGGCAACAGCCCCACTACATCTACATGGCCGAGGAGATGTACCGCGCCAACCCCACCCAGGAAACGCTCCGCAAGTATGGCGAGCAGGTGGAGCAGACGGCTCTGTTCATGGCCGACTTCGTCACCCGCAGTACGGTGCGCCTGGGCAGTGAAGGCTCTACCTACAGCCTTGTGCGCGACCAGTACAACCTGCGCGGGGCTACGGCCATGCAGGAGTCGATGTCGAAGGACTTCTCCTTCAACCACCCCTTTGAGCTGGCCTACTGGCAGTACGGCCTGGGCGTGGCCCAGCAGTGGCGCGAGCGCCAGGGCAAGGAGCGCGAAAAGCTGTGGGACGACATCATCACCCACATGGCACCCTTGGCCGAAAGCAACGGCATCTACACCGCCGGACTGCCCCTGCAACCCTACGAGAACTACGTGCCTGGCTCCCCGGCGGCACCCTTCGACCCGTTCAAGACACCTGAGATGAGCGGCACCAGCCGCATACCCAAGGCCGACTTCGACCTCAAGTCGCGCTCCGACCACCCGGCAGTGCTCGGCGCCTGCGGCCTGATGCCCATCAGCAGCGTCCATCCCGTCTACAGCCGCGACAAGATGTCGAAGACCCTCGACTGGGTGATGGCCAACTGGAACTGGGACACCACCTGGGGCTGGGACTACGGCATGATAGCCATGTGCGCCGCCAGGCTGGGCCGCCCCGACGTGGCCCTCGACGCCCTGCTCATAGACAAGGGCAAGAACCGCTACCTCGTCAGCGGCCACAACTTCCAGACCGCCGACCGCCTGCGACTCTACCTCCCCGGCAACGGGGCGTTGCTCACCGCGGTGGCCATGATGTGTGCCGGCTGGGACGGATGCCAGCTGCCCTCCAACCCCGGCTTCCCCCAGGACGGGAAGTGGAACGTGCGCTGGGAGGGGCTGCAGCGCATGCAGTAGACAGTAGCCCTGTGAACAATCATCAGCATAACAACAAGAAAAAATAGTCAAATGAAGAAGTTTTTATCAACATTCCTCCTTGCAGTGGCCACACTGACTGCACAGGCGCAACAGGCCCCAGCTTTCCCCGGTGCCGAGGGCCATGGACGCTACGTCACTGGCGGGCGTGGCGGCAAGATAGTACATGTGACCAACCTCAACGACTCTGGCACGGGCTCCTTCCGCTCGGCCGTGAGTGGCAGTGACAAGAAAATCGTGGTGTTCGACGTGGGCGGGGTCATCGCCTTGAAGAGCGATGTCAACATAGGGGCCAACACCACCATACTGGGCCAGACGGCGCCCAAGCCCGGCATCACCCTGCGCTACCGCACCGTCAACCCCGACGGCAACAACATCGTCATACGCTTCCTGCGCTTCAGAAGGGGCCAGGAGAAAGACGTGAACGACGGCGCCGACGCCTCGACGGCACGCCACTTCACCGGCATCATTATCGACCACTGCTCCTTGTCGTGGAGCATCGACGAGGTGGCATCCTTCTACGACAACAACAACTTCACCCTGCAGTGGAGCACCATCGGCGAGGCGCTGCACAACGCCGGACACAACAAGGGCGCCCACGGCTACGGTGGCATCTGGGGCGGCAAGCTCGCCAGCTTCCACCACAACCTCATCATCCACGTGGGCAACCGCTCGCCCCGCTTCAACGGCGCACGCTACGACTGGGAGGGCTACACCAGCAACATGCTCTACACCAAGTACAAGTGGGAGAACACCGTCCAGGCCGAGAACGTGGACTTCCGCAACTGCGTGGTCTACAACTGTGGCAACGGCTGCTACGGAGGCCCCGGCGGCGGACAGGTGAACATGGTGAACAACTACTACAAGAGTGGCCCGGCCGCCAACACCACGAAGCTCACACAGGTTACCGTGGGCAGCAACGACAACGCCGAGGGCTATCCCAAGTACTGGGGCATGACCAGCCGCTACTACCTTGAGGGCAACCTCATCGACAACCAGGCTGCCGGCTGGAGCCAGTTCGACTACGACGGCGGAACCCTGCTGCGCAACGGCGAGCGCTACTCCAAGGACCCCAACCACTACAACGGCAGCGACGCACCCTACATCAACAACAACGGCACCGACTACGTGCGCATACGCCTCGACGAGCCAGCTCCCGCAGGCGACGTAACCACCCACGAGGCCGACATAGCCTTCGTACAGGTGCTGGCATACGCCGGAGCGTCGCTCCATCGCGACGACGTAGACCTGCGCTATGCCGAGGAGGCCGAGGAGGGCACCTGCACCTACAGCGGCTCAGTGACCAAGAAGCCCGGACGCATCGACAAGGTGAGCGACGTCAACGGCTACACCGAGGCCAACTTCGGCACGGGCAAACGCGCCGACAGCTTCGACACCGACAAGGACGGAATACCCGACGAGTGGGAGTCGGCCAACGGCCTCGACCCCAGCAACGCCGCCGACGCACGAACATTCACCCTCGACCCGGCCAAGTGGTACTCCAACATCGAGGTCTACGCCAACTCGCTTGTGCAGACCATCATGCTCAACGAGAACAAGGAAGCCATGGAGGGTCAGGCCCTGGCCGACTACTATCCCGCCTACTACAACGAGTGGGAGACGCTGGTGCCTGCCGTCAACCTCGACGTCACCAAGCCCGAGGAGCCCACGCCCAGCGGTGAGGCACTGGCCACGGGAACCATAACCTGGAAGCTCAACAGCAACACCATCGAGGCTGGCGACGTGAGCGGCGAGCTGGCCACCTATCTCACTGCCGCCGACGTTGCCATAGGCTCCAACCTGAGCATGGCCGGCAAGCGCAGCAACGTGATGACCGACCTCAAGGCTGCCGCCAAGGAGAATGGACCGTCGTCGACCAGCGCTGTCACCTTCAGCCTCACCACCAACCCCGGCTACCTGTTCATGCCCACCAAGGTGGCACTCTACGCCGAGCGACGGGGCACCGACTCGGGCACGCTCGCCATCAACTGGGAGAGCACCGACGTGACCACCATCGAGGCGGGGCTGGAGCCGGCACGCAACAACTATACCGCCTATGAGAAAGCCCTCGGCGGCATCGAGGCCTGCGAGGGCACGAGCAGTCTCGTGGCCTACATCTACGGGCTGAACGCCGGCAAGTCGATGGCACTGGGCAATGTGGTCATCACTGGCAGCGTGTACTCCGCCTCGGCAGGCATCAGCGACATGACCGTCGACCCCTCGTCTGACAGCGACAGACTCTACAACCTGCAGGGCCAGCCGGTGGGCAAGGGCTACCGTGGCGTAGTCGTCCAGAAGGGCAGGAAGGTCGTAGTGAAGTAGAACCAATCGATAACAGCCATGAACATCATCAAACACCTGCTCATAGCCATCGTGGCGGCCTGGCTGCCCTTGGCGGCCAGCGCCCAGGACGGCGGCGAGCTGACGGTGTCGGCCGTAGCCACCTACGTCGACAGCTTAGGCGTGCTCAAGGAGGTGACCAGCATAGACAACGGCGAGGCCCCCTTGGAAGTAACCTTCATACCCCAAGTAGCCAATCTCGGCAACCGCACGCCTGCCTACGAGTGGCACTTCGCCCGCACTGGCGAGGAGGGCGAACTCATGGTGCGCTACGAGGAGCAGACCACCTACCGCTTCATGGAGTCGGGCAACTACAGCGTCACACTTAGGGTGACCTTTGCCGGCGACGACACAGAGTACCTGGCCAGCCCCATCACCATCACCATACTCGACAGCAAGCTCGAGTTCCCCAACGGCATCTCGCCCAACAGGGACGGGTACAACGATGAACTCAAGCCCAAGGAAGGCTACAGGAGCATCGTGGAGTTTCACGCCTACATCTTCAACCGCTGGGGGCAGAAGCTCTACGAGTGGACCGACGTCAACGGCTCCTGGGACGGCACCTACAAGGGCAAGGTGGTCAAAGACGGTGTCTACTACCTGCTGGTCAAGGCCAAGGGAGCCGACGGGCACGTGTACAACCTACGCCAGGACGTCAATGTGCTCACAGGCCACACCAACGACGACGGCTCGTCGACGACAGGAGCAACGCCATAGCGACAGACAAACAAGCCAATGGAACAAAGACAATATATTAAGGTATATGGCGCGCGCGTACATAATCTAAAGAATATAGACGTAGAGATACCGCGTGGGTCGCTTACCGTCATCACAGGGCTGAGCGGCTCGGGCAAGTCGTCGCTGGCCTTCGACACCATCTTCGCCGAGGGGCAGCGACGCTACATAGAGACCTTCTCGGCCTACGCCCGCAACTTCCTCGGAGGCCTGGAACGACCCGACGTGGACAAGATAACCGGACTGAGTCCAGTCATCAGCATTGAGCAGAAGACCACCAACCGCAACCCACGCTCCACCGTGGGCACCACCACCGAGGTCTACGACTACTTGCGACTGCTCTTCGCCCGCGCCGGGCGCGCCTACAGCTACATGACGGGCGAACCCATGGTGAAGTACACCGAGGAGCGCATCATCGACATGATACAGACCGACTATGCCGGGCGGAGAATCATGGTGCTGGCCCCGGTGGTGCGCAGCCGCAAGGGCCACTATCGAGAGCTGTTCGAGCAGATGCGCCGCAAGGGCTACCTCAACGTTCGCGTCGACGGCCAGCTCATGGAGCTTACCCGTGGCATGAAGGTGGACCGCTACAAGAACCACAACATAGAGGTGGTGATAGACAAGCTCAAGGTGCCCTCCGACCGCTTGCAGAAAACCATCGAGACGGCCATGAAGCAGGGCGACGGCCTCATCATGATACTCGACGCCGACAGCGGCAGCGTGAAGTACTTCTCCAAGCGACTCATGTGCCCCACCACCGGCATCAGCTACAACGACCCCGCACCCAACAACTTCTCGTTCAACTCGCCACAGGGCGCTTGCCCACACTGCAAGGGGCTGGGCTATATCAACCAGATAGACCTCAAGAAAGTAATCCCCAACCGCAAGCTCAGCATACACGAGGGAGCCATAGTGCCCTTGGGGAAGTTCAAGAACCAGGTGCTCTTCTGGCAGATAGACGCCATACTCAAGCGCTACGACTGCTCCATCAAGGACCCCGTGGAGCAACTGCCCGACGAGGCCCTCAACGAGATACTCTACGGGTCGCTGGAGAACGTGCGCATCGACAAGGAGCTGGTACACACCTCGAGCGACTACTTCGTGCCCTTCAACGGCGTGGTGAAATACCTCCGCCAGATAGCCGAGAGCGACGACAGCGCGGCTGGCCAGAAGTGGGCCGACCAGTTCATGGCCGAGACCGAGTGCCCGGAGTGCCACGGACAGCGCCTTAACCGCGAGGCGCTGAGCTACAAGGTGTGGGACAAGAACATTTCCGAGCTGGCCAGCATGGACATCGGCGAGCTGCGGCAATGGCTCGACCAGCTCGACGAGGGAGGCGACAGCGACTCAAGCCACCTCACTGCCAAGGAGCGGCAGATAGCCGCCGAGATACTCAAGGAGATACGCACCCGCCTCGACTTCCTGCTCC
>Ga0247608_10006840_pt1 | contig 11887 bp, 6 predicted proteins | sample 176DNAGHGlowgp2_FD_193490 | JGI IMG/M metagenome (GOLD analysis project Ga0247608, IMG submission 193490) | Sheep rumen microbial communities from Palmerston North, Manawatu-Wanganui, New Zealand - 1766 DNA GHGlow gp2 | ecosystem: Host-associated > Mammals > Digestive system > Stomach > Rumen ... | reverse complement strand
AATTAGATGGGTTTTAGGCCAAATAGTTTAATTGTTTACGATAACATTATTTTGAAATGTTACAATTCAACAAATTTAAGTAACTTTATGTTATTTGTTCGCGGAGAAAGAGCAACACTGTATAGCGCTTTAGTGGCTAAAAGAAATGTAAAGCGAGATTTGTGTGGTGTAACTATTTTTAAAAATGTTACATTTGGCAAAATATATGTTACAAATGTTAAAGCCCTTTATTTATTAATGTAGTACCTTTGCACGCGAAACAGAATATCGCCTGAAAGGATAGGCACTATCAAAAGATTTGTAAACTTAAATATACATTTTTTATCTAACTAATTAATTTAAGTATGTGGAATTTTAAATCACTACAAAAGCCTTTAGTGTTTCTGTTCCTGCTCTGTTTGTTCCCCATGGGAGCGCTGGCTCAGAGCCTGGTAAGTGGAACAGTGAATGATGAAGCTGGTGAGCCGGTTATCGGTGCCACTGTGAAAGTACAGGGAACCAATGACGGTACAATTACCGACTTCAACGGTAATTTCCAGGTTCAGGCTGCATCCAATGCAACCCTGAACATTTCGTATGTCGGTTATGTTAGCCAGTCAGTTAAGGTTAACGGCCGTAGCAACATTACCGTAGTGTTGAGAGAAGATGCCCAACTTCTGAACGACGTGGTCGTCATCGGTTATGGTACGATGAAGAAGAGCGACATCTCTGGATCAGTGGCTACCGTAGACCAGGAAGCTGTGATGAAGCGTGTGCCTCAGAACATTGGTCAGGCCCTGCAGGGTGCTGCTGCCGGTGTGATGGTTTCACAGCAGGACGGTTCTCCTGACGGTAAGGCTGCCATCCGCATCCGTGGTGTCGGAACCATCAACGGTGATGCTTCTCCTCTCTACGTTGTTGACGGTGTGATGGTTGGTAACAGTGCCGACTTCGTGAACCCCGCCGACATCGAGCGTATCGAGATTCTGAAGGATGCCTCTGCAACCGCTATCTACGGTTCTCAGGGTGCTAATGGTGTTGTGATGATTACCACCAAGCATGGTACAAAGGGTCACACCAGCATTACACTGACTGCTGACTTCGGTCTGCAGACGCTGCCTTATACCCTCGATGTGATGGGTCTGAGTCAGTATGCAACAGCTATCAAGGAAGCCAAGAAGAACGATGGTGCTATGTTTATCAACAAGCTCTGGGATCGCTCTGATATGAGTGGTGTCCGTGAGATCGACTGGCAGAAGGAAATGACCCGTGCTGCTCTGAAGCAGACCTACGGTGCATCTGTCAACGGTGGTAACGATAAAACACAGTACAATGTTTCGTTTGGATACAATGACGTGAATGGTCTTGTTATCAACACGAACTACAAGCGCTTCACCACCCGTGCTAACGTGAGCACCAAGATCAACAAGTACTTGGAGCTCGGTGGTGACGTGAACTACACCCACAGTGAGAGCCACGGTTCTAACGCCTCTATGGGTAACAACCAGAACCTGTCTTCACTCCGTGACTTTGCATCAATGACCCCGACGCTGGATTATTATGATCAGAACGATGCCAGCAAGCAGCTCGTCAATGTGAATTTGGAGAATCCTGACGGCACATACGGTGCAGGTTACCTTATGACTCCGAACGGTTGGGAAGGTAATACCTCTATCGCCGCTAACCCATACGCCACACAGATGGAGAATTCTCAGCGTGCTCGTAACGGTTATGACCGTATCCAGACCACAGCTTTCATCGACGTGACATTCCTGGATATCAAGCACCACAAGCTGGATGTCCGCAGTCAGGGAACCTATACTTACTGGGGCAACAACGGTTCTGACTATACCGGTGGCCGTACGCGCTACAACCAGATTGGTGGAACTTGGCAGGAAGTTCTTCTGCCTTCAGGATCTGACCAGAGCTATTCTTTCTCTTTGAGTAACAGTAATGGTTACAGCCTCGGTCTGCAGACCTACCTTACTTATAATTTGGACTACAACATCCACAACCTGACGCTGATGCTCGGTAATGAGGTTGGTAAGTCTTGGGGACAGTGGATCAATGGTAGTGCTCGTCAGTTCCCGTCAATTCTGAATCGTAATTTTGGTTTGACAGAGGATCCGAACTCTAAGAGCCTGGGCGGTGGTTACAATGCTGACACTCATACCATTTCTTACTTCGCTCGTCTTTCTTACAGCCTGATGGATCGCTATATCATCACTGGTACTATCCGTCGTGATGGTAGCTCTAACTTCGGTGAGGGCAACCGTTGGGGTACATTCCCCTCTGTAGCCGGTGCTTGGCGTATCAGCGAGGAGCCGTTCCTGAAGAACAGCAAGTTCGTTGACAACTTGAAACTCCGTGTCGGTTGGGGTCAGACCGGTAATGCCGGTGGTGTTGCTGGTAAGGGTGTTGCTGCTCTGAGCGGTGACGCTGCATACTGCTACTATCCTGAGAATGGTGTTTCAGGTTACTGGGGTAACCGTAACCGTGAGACTGGTTGGTACGCAAGTTTGGTTGATACCAACCTGAAGTGGGAGACCACCGAGATGCTGAACTTCGGTATCGACTTTGCCTTCCTGCAGAACTGGGATATCACTTTGGACTACTTCATTAAGAACACGAAGGACCTGCTGCTCTATCAGCAGATTCGTCCGACCGCAGGTTACACACAGGTTTACACCAACTATGGTGAGATTGAGAACAAGGGCTTCGAGTTTGCTCTGGGTTATCACAAGCAGGTGAATAAGGACTTCGGCTGGAACGCTCGTCTGACCGGTTCTACTTTGAAGAATAAGGTGAAGAAGATGGGTGATCCTCTCTACAGCACAGCTTCTGCAAATAATGGTGCCAGTGCTTACGATGGTTCTCAGGTAGGTGCCATCGATGGTAACGGTGACTGGAATAACCACTCTATCTGTATGGAAGGCGAGGCTGTAGGTTCATTCTACGGCTATGTAACTGATGGTGTCATCAAGGATCAGGCCGATCTGGATGCTTATGTGAAGAGTTTAGGTGGTTCGGCTACATCCTTCAATGATGAAAAGACCAAGGTTGACACTGACCACCCGCTGCAAATTGGTGACATGAAGTTCAAGGATATCAACGGTGACGGTGTGATCAACTCGGATGACCGTCAGATTCTTGGCAACGGTTTCCCGAAGCTGAACTTCGGTATTACTCTTGGTGCCAACTATAAGGCCTTCGACTTCAACCTCTATATGTATGGCGTACTGGGTCAGGATATCCTGTCTTACTCAGCCATGAAGATGAGCTCTATGCGTCAGTTGGATGACCAGTGCACACCAAACATCCTGACGGATTCTTATAATGATGCATTCCGCAATGGTAGCGGTTCACTGCCTCGTCTGAGTATCATCGATTCTAACCGTAACTACCGTGTCAGCGACATGTGGGTGAAGAATGGTGACTTCCTGCGTATTGCAAACCTCCAGATTGGCTACAGCCTCCCACAGAACATCTGCAGCAAGATTGCTGTTGAGAAGGCTCGTATCTATGTTGGTGTTCAGAATCTGCTGACCATCTCTGGTTACAACAAGTACGGCGATCCTGAGTGCGGTATCGGTTCTGTACTCTTCTCAGGTCTTGACACCGGTCGTTATCCTCAGCCGCGTACCTTCATGGCAGGTTTGAACGTCACCTTCGGTGGTGCCAACGCTGCTGCTCCTGCAGTTGCTAAGACTGTCTATGTGAAGGACGATGCAGAGATCAACCGTTTGAACGATGAGATCAACAACCTCCGCGCTCAGCTGGCTAACGCTCGCAACCAGAAGCCTGAGAAGGAGATCGTGAAGACCACTGAGGTTGTGACCTTCCCGTATCTGGTGAACTTCACCGTGAACACAACTGACGTTGTAAACCGTGAGAAGGTAAACCTTGAGACCATCGCTAAGATGATCAAGGCTACTCCTAACAAGAAGTATAGCGTTGTAGGTTATGCTGACATGCAGACCGGTACTGCCGAGGGTAATGCTCAGCTCGCTCAGGGTCGTGCCCAGAACGTTTATGACATCCTCGTTAACCAGTATGGTGTTCCCGCTTCACAGCTTGTGAAGGACTCTAAGGGTGGTGTTGACTACATGTACTTCAACGACGAGCAGCTCAGCCGCTCAGTAATTATCTCTGAAGTTAAGTAATGAAATGAATTCTTGATTTACAGAAGGTATACATTATTAAAAAAATAAAAGCAATTATATGAAAACAAGATATTATATTTTAGGTGCAGCATTGTGCAGCGCGATGAGTCTTGGCCTGACATCTTGTGACAACGAGGAGTTCCTGGAAGTAGACCAGTATGACAAAATCTCCAGCGGTGCAATGTATGAGAATGATGACAACGCCAAGAAAGGCTTGAATGGTGTCTATGATATGGTCTTCCCGAATGATGACTATGATGGTGACTGGGGCTTCAAGCCCAACCTGTTCACAGGTTGTCACCCCACTATCGATACTCAGGCTACGGGTTGGGATAAGAACTGGAACGTACAGGCTTGGAACTCTGGTTCTTCTGAGCTCCTCAGTGGTTGGAAGCATGTCTATGCAGGTATCTGCCGTGCAAACGACTACTTAGCTGGTCTGGAGGCTTCTGAGAATGTCAGTGCTGACGTGAAGAAGAATCTTGACGGTCAGGGTCGTGCTCTCCGTGCATTCTTCTATCACTGGTTAGCTACCTCTTTCGGTCGTGTACCTATGCTGGCTACCGGTGAGAACTATATCAACACTCCGCAGAAGGCTCGTGCTCAGAGCTACGCTGAGATGTGGGACTTCATTATTGCTGACCTGAAGGTTGCTGTCGATGAACTGGATTGGCAACCTATGGACGGACAGTATGGTCGTGCTACCAAGGGTATGGCTCTGTCTTATCTGGGCGATGCTTATATGTGGAAGGCTTATCGTCTGACCGACGGTGCCAACGGTATTACTGATACTGGTGTTGCTCCTACCACAGCCGCTGAGTGCTACAAGCTGGCCGCTGACTGCTTCAAGAAGATTCTTGATAGTGGTATATATAAACTGAACGAGTCATTCACCACGCTGTGGGATCCCGCTTCTGCTTGGGGACCTGAGACCATCTGGTGCGAGCAGCTCGATGAAGGTAACAACTGGGGTAAGTGGGGTGACCTGACCTCTAAGCTGATGCTGAAGTGGTACACCGCATGTCCTGAGAATGGCGGTTGGGGTTCACTCTACCTCTCTTGGGAGTGGTACTCTTGCTATGAGAAGGGTGACAAGCGCCGTGCAGGTTCTTGCTACACAGGTGCTGTGCCTCAGATCGATCCTAACAACGCTGCTTACGATCCTCAGTACGAGGGTTGGTACGAGCCTGCTATCTACGGTGTGAACCCATATCTGCAGGAAGTTCTCGGTAAGGGTCAGTCAGGTACTACCACCAAGCAGTTCCACTTCAACAATGGTGAGTGGGCACCTGCTATCTGGAGTTCTAAGATGTGGCGTACTGCTTCTGCTAACTATAAAGGCTGGGCAGACGGTCACTGGAGCCCGACACCTATTTACTGGAAGCGTCTGCCTAACGTGATGCTTGACTATGCAGAGTGCTTGTTCCGTATTAATGGTGGTGATGATGCAACAGCTTGGGGTCTTATCAATACGCTTCGTGAGCGTGCCTTCGGTAAACTGGAAGAAGGCAAGGAAGAAGCTCTTACAGAGAAGTATATGCCTTACTATAACAGCTTCGCTCAGTGGGTAGGTCGTCCTACTGTTACTGCTGAGGACCGTGAAACAGGTAATTACTTGGATAAGGATGGTAACGATATGGGTGATGGTGGTACGTTCTATCCGACCCGTCAGGATTATCCTATCCCATTCGGAAGCAATGATAATCTCCGTGAGGATGCCAAGACTTACTACACGAAGTATACTGCTGCAAAGGGCTTTAGTTCACCTGTTTGGAAGGTGGCTGTTAACACCGAGCGTCGTAAGGAGTTCAACTGCGAGTGGTGTCTGCGTCCGGATATGCAGAAGTCTGGCTTCATGGCTGACCACGTAGCAACGAACTATCCGAAGCGTAGCGTTGCCGATCTGAAGGACGTGCCCTGGACGAATCGTGACTACGATTACAACGACCTGAAGATGGATATGCCTATTCCTGAGGACGAGATCATGAAGAATCCGCTTTGCGATCAGAATCCTGCATACGTAGGTAACAAATAATGACTAAGTTATTTTAACAAATAAAGTTAGTACTTAGGTATACATTGTTTTGGTATTTTTTTGAAAGTGCTGCGTCGCGAGGCGCGGCACTTTTTTCGTTGAAAACGATGTGATTTCGGTAAAAAGTTGTATCTTTGCAGCATCAAAGTGTGAAGTGATGAAACTGAAGACCTGGATATCCGTATATGGACAGTGGATGCTGACGGCAGTCTTTGCCGTCGCGGTGTTCTGTTTCTGGCTGTATGGACTGCCCCATCTGATGCTGGCGAGAGAACAGTCACAGTTATTCCTGTGGAATGCCGACTATTTGACAGAGCGTCTCGCCGTGCCGGGAGGACTGGCGCAGTATCTGGGAGAGTTCATCGTACAGTTCTTTATCAATCCTGTCTATGGTGCCTGTTGGTATGTGGTGCTCTTTGTAGGAGCGCAGTTGCTCTGCAAGAGGCTCTTATCGCACAATAACCCACCCTTATTGCGTAATAAGTGGTACTTATTGAGTTTCCTGTTGCCGGGCGTATTATGGTATCTGGCATGCAATCCTAATATTCCGATGACACCTATTGTGGCCGTTGTGCTGACTCTGGTGCTGATGAATCTCTTGCCAAAGGGTAGGAGAGTACGTTGGATAACAGCCTCGGTCATGGCTCCGATAGGCTATTGGCTTCTGGGACCAGCTATTTTGCTGCTGGTGGTCTATGCCTTCCATTGGCTGCCGCTATTGTTGTTGGCAGGTAGTGTCGTGGGCAGTCTGTGGATTACGCCTTATCCTTCACGTCAGATTCTTCGTGGCATCGACTATTATTGGGAGGGTGATAAGATGGGTACGTATGAAGAGATGAAGTACGACATGCTGATGCGTCAGCAGTCGTGGTCAGAGATATCGGAGAGGTTCCAGGAGAAACCGATTGAGTCCCTGGCCATTCATAATGCCGCTAGTCTGGCATTATGGGAGGAGCAGCGTATCAGTCAGCGTGATCTTTTCTCAAGATTGCAGCTCTCAAACCAGAGTTTGAAAAGTGTGTCTTCTGCCTTTCTGACCAGCGAGGTCGCCATGCAAATCGGTATGGTGAACATCGCGCAGCGTTCGGTCTTCGAGGCGATGGAGGCGATACCGAATTACAATAAGAGTGCGAGGGCGCTGCGCCGGTTGGTGGAGACGAACATCATCACAGGACAGTATGAGGCTGCGCTGAAGTATATCGCTATATTGGAGGAAACGACCTTCTATCGTGGCGTGGCACGGAAGATGAAACCGCTGGCAGAGCACCCAGAGAAGATCAAGGATTTTCCGTCTTACCAACGTTTGAAAGAGATTTATGACAAGGGCGAAGATGTGTTTTTCTATTAAAACGGCAATAGCGTTAGTTGTTCTGTGTTTGCTGTTCGGAGCTTGCGGTTCAAGCCCGAAGGATGTGAGCAAGCAGGACGTGTTGCCGCAGATCTATCCCGACTATACGGAGGTAACGATACCGGTGGGTATGGCCCCGTTGAACTTCTCGATGGCAGATGATGCTTTCGAGACCATCGATGTGGAGGTAAAGGGATCGAAGGGAGGCAACATCCATGCCAATGGCGAGGATGCCGACTTCGACATCGATGAGTGGCACCAGCTGTTGGCGCAGAACAAGGGCGGACAACTCATCTTTACCGTTTGTGCCGAGAAAGACGGACAGTGGACGCAATATCGCGACTTCAAGGTCTATGTGAGTGAAGACCCCTTGGAAGCATGGGGCATCACCTATCGTCGCATACCGCCCAGCTACGAGATGTACAGCATGATGGGTCTTTATCAGCGTGACCTGAGTAACTTCGAGGAGACGGAACTCCTCCAAAATACGCGCACACCAAATCAGTGCTTGAACTGTCATACGGCGAATCGCACGAATCCGGACCAGTATGTGTTTCATGTGCGTGGGAATCACGGGGCAACGGTTATGAAGTTGACAGATGACAGTTTACAGTTGACAGTTTTGCAGGCGAAGAACGACTCGCTGGGTGGTTCGATGGTCTATCCCTACTGGCATCCGGGAGGCCGGTATTGCGCCTTCTCCACCAACAAGACCTCGCAGATGTTCCATACGAATAAGAAAAACAAGCGCATCGAGGTCTACGACTCTTCGTCGGATGTGTTTGTCTATGATACCCAGACGCATACTATCCTCCGTGACACACTCATCATGAAGAAATACTGGGCAGAGAACACGCCTGCCTTCTCGCCTGACGGTAAATGGCTCTATTTCACCACGGCGAAACGACAGATTTATCCTACGGACTACGATCAGGAGAAGTACAGCCTCTGTCGTGTGGCCTTCGACGAGAAGACAGGACGGATAGGTACTGAGGTGGATACGCTCATCAACACCCGTGAGACGGGAAAGAGTGTCTCCTGGCCCCGACCTTCTTATGATGGACGCTATCTGATGTACACCCAGACAGACTACGGCTATTTCACCATTTGGCATCCTGAGGCCGACCTCTGGCTGTTGGATCTCGAGACCGGTGAGACAAGGCCCATGCAAGAGGTGAATAGCGACAGGGCAGAGAGTTATCATAACTGGAATTCGAACAGCCGTTGGTTCCTCTTTACCAGCCGTAGCGAGGACGGTCTTTATACGAAAGTGTATTTCTCGCATTTTGATGCCCAGGGCAAGGCTTCGAAACCTTTGCTTCTTCCTCAGCGTCATCCGAAGACGTACTATCGTCGTCTGATGTACTCTTTTAACACGCCCGATTTCACGTCGCATCCTGTGGAAATTGATGCGAGAGCGACGGGGAAACGGATAGAAAACGAGCATCGTGTAGCCACAAAAGTGCAGAATCTGTCAAGGTGAAACAAATTTGAAAGATTCTGCGACAATCGTAGATATGACGTGACGCCTTTTATCGTAACTTTGCAGCAGAAAAATTGATGAGTATGAAAAAGTTATTGTTTTTGGCCCTGACCATGTTGTCGACACTTTCTCTGAGTGCCGCAGAACAGTTCGTGATCTTCCAGGCATCTGCCGACGCCCTTTCGCTGCAGGATGCATGTGTTTCATTCGATGCCAACGAGCACCGTTGCGTTCATATCGCCATCGCTAATCTCCAGAAGGACTTCGAGAAAGTCAGCCAGAAGCAGCTTCCTGTTTCTGAGCGTGCTCGGATCCTTGTTGGTACGGTAGGTGTCAACAAGCAGATTGACCAGTGGGTGAAGAAGGGCGAGCTCCGCGACCTGAAGGGCAAGACGGAGAAATACATCATCAAGACTATCGGCGACCAGCTGGTTATCGCGGGCAGCGACAAGCGTGGTACCGTCTTCGGCATCTATGAGCTGTCGAAGCAGATCGGTGTCTCGCCCTGGTACTACTGGGCCGATGTCCCCATTGAACAACACGAAGCTATATATATAAAGAAAGGTGAATACACCGACGGTGAGCCGAGTGTGCGTTACCGTGGTATCTTCCTCAATGACGAGGCTCCCTGTCTGACCACTTGGGTGAAGAATACCTTTGGTACCGATTATGGCGACCACCGTTTCTATGAGAGAGTCTTCGAACTCATCCTCCGTCTGAAGGGTAACTTCTTGTGGCCCGCCATGTGGGGTTGGGCTTTCTATGCCGATGATCCTGAGAATTTGAAGACTGCCGATGCAATGGGTGTTATCATGGGTACCTCCCATCATGAGCCCATGGCCCGTAACCATCAGGAATATGCCCGTCATCGCAAGGATTGGGGCGCCTGGAACTACCAGACCAACAAGGAGAACCTCGACCGTTTCTTCCGTGAGGGTATCGAACGTATGAAGGGTACCGATGATATCGTGACCATCGGTATGCGTGGTGACGGTGACGAGGCGATGAGTGAAACGGCTGACACGAAGCTGATGGAGAAGATCATCGACAACCAGCGCCGTATCATCAAGGAAGTAACCGGTAAGCCGGCAGAAAAGACCACCCAGGTGTGGGCCTTGTATAAAGAGGTGCAGGACTATTACGATGCCGGACTCCGTGTGCCTGACGATGTGATGATTCTGATCAGCGACGACAACTGGGGTGACATCCGTCGTGTGCCTACTGCTGCCGAACGTACCCGTAAGGGAGGGTGGGGCATCTACTACCATGTGGACTACGTGGGTGCTCCCCGTAATACCAAATGGCTCAATGTCACCCAGACGCAACAGATGTTCGAGCAGTTGTCACTGGCCTATGACTTCGGTATCCAGCGCATGTGGATTCTCAATGTCGGCGACCTCAAACCGATGGAGTATCCCATCCAGTTGTTCATGGATATGGCTTGGAATCCGAAGGAATATACCGTCCAGACCGTCACTGACCATACACTTCGTTTCTTCCGTTCAGCATGTGGCGATGCCGTCGCCACTGAAGCTGCCGACATCTACAACCGCAACTGCCAGTACATGGCTCGTGTGACACCTGAGATGCTCGATGCGCGTACCTATAATATAGAGACAGGCGAGTGGCGACAAGTGGCTGATGACTATCAGCGTCTGGAATTGCGTGCCCTGCGCCTCTATGACCAGATTCCTGCAGAGGCCCGCGACTTCTACCGTCAACTGATTCTCTTCCCTGTGCAGGCGATGGCCAACCTCTACGATATGTACTACGCTCAGGCCATGAACCTGTATTTGGCTGCCAGTAAGAACCCCGATGCCAATCTCTGGGCCGATAAGGTGAAGCAGTGCTTCCGTCGTGACTCGTTGCTCTGTGCGGCCTATAATACTGATATCGCCGGTGGAAAGTGGAATGGCATGATGATCCAGAAGCATATCGGCTACCGTTCCTGGAACGACAATTTCCGTGCTGACATGTTGCCACGTACCACATCTGTTGATGAGGGCTCTGCTGGTGGTTATGCCTTTGCGGCTAAGGATGGTTATGTGGCGATGGAAGCAGAGCACTATTACAGTGCTACGGCGCCCGAAGGTACAGAATGGACGATCTATCCCTATTACGGTCGTACCCGTAGTGCCGTTGCCCTGACACCATATACGAAAGCAGTGGGCAATGCGGCTCTGACCTATCAGTTTACGTTACCCGTAGAATCCTCAAAAGTGAAGGTACATGTCGTGACGAAGTCAACGCTCGACTTCCTGAACGTAGGCGGTTTCGAATATGCTGTCAGCCTCGACAGTGGTGAGGCACAGGTGGTTAACTTCAACAAGACGCTTGTCGATCGTCAGCCCTATATGTACTCGGAATATTATCCTGCTGTTGCCAGCCGTGTGGTGGAGAAGGTCGTGGAATTACCTTTGACGCCTAAGGATGTACACACGTTGACGATACAGCCCAAGCATCCGGGTATTGTCTTCGAGAAGATCGTCGTTGATGCCGGCGGTTATCAGCCCCAGTTCCTCTTTGGTCAGGAGTCGCCCTGCAAGAGATAAAACAACAAAATACCCCCGTTTTTTACAAGGCCTTCCCGCACTTTTTACACCCCCTTCTAAAAAGTGTTGGAAGGCCTTCCCGCAATTATAGAGTCATTCAAAACATAAAATATCCGATTTTTGATGCACAAAGCAAAATAAATGGGAAAACCTTTGGTTATATCAGATTATTTTAATACTTTTGCATCGTTTTAATGGTGTATTAAAATGAAGCAGAATGGTTAAAACGAAAGATATAGTCATATTAGGACGACCCTTACAGCTGCAAGAACGAAGCAAAGCGCAGATGAAAGGTGTTACCATCGGGGACTCTCTTGCATACAAGTT